>ERZ1029858.6-NODE-6-length-232787-cov-112.016989_pt1 | contig 232787 bp, 217 predicted proteins | sample MGYA00519237_ERZ1029858 | MGnify/ENA primary metagenome ERZ1029858 (study PRJEB33666, sample SAMEA4610919) | skin metagenome | biome: Human-associated habitat; feature: Malodor aspect; material: skin | place: Philippines | collected 2015-08 ...
GCGCATCACCTTGCCAAGGTGAGGGTCGCGAGTTCGAGTCTCGTCATCCGCTCCACTCCCCGCCCCAGGTTCTCCCTGGAGCCGGGGTTACTCTTTTGCGCATGACTACTTGTGCAAGCGATTTGATCGGTCCCGTCCTCGACAGCGCAGAGTGCGAAACCCGAGCCGCGATGGTGATGACCATCTTCGGCGCCTTCGGACGCAGAGGCACTTCCGCGGTGCTGGGAAACGACCTCGACTCGCAGCTCCTCCACGCTTTGCGCTCGTGGGCCGACGTGGTGCTCGTCTCCGCCGGCACTGTCACGGCGGAGGCCTACGGTTCTGCAGACACGCCCATCGCCATCCTCTCCCGTTCCCTCAACATCAAGCCCAATTCCGGAGTGCTCAAGGGACGCGACGCCATCATCGTCTGCCCGGAAAGTTCACTGCTCGACGTCACGCTCAACAACAAACGCGCCGCTTTAGAACGGGCGGGTGCTCGGTTTGTGGCCGCTGGCGAAGGCACCGCGGGTGAGATTGTGGACGCTTTGCACCGGGAGGGATTCAGGCGCATTGCCTGCGAGGGCGGTCCCAGCGTGTACGCCGACATGATCGCAGACAACCAGATCGATGTCCTGCACATCACCCTCGATCCCACCGTGAGCGACGCCGACGGCCCGTGGGGCATGGGCAACCTGGCCCAGCAGCCACCCTTTGAAGATCGCTACACACTGGAGGCCACGCATGCCTCCGACCTCGAGGCAGACTCGGGCGATTCTGTGTTGTTCCTGCGCTACCGGAGCGTTCGGGAAAGGTAGGCACATCCCGCCAGGTACGGTTAGGCCCGTGATTGCTTCCCCACCGACACGTAGAAGGCCGCTGAGAATCAGTACCACTACGCAGCAGGACCTGTCTGCGGTGCCGACTGCCCCGCTTGCACCTACCGTCACCGCGGCCGCTTGGCCGGTCGCGGTGATGCTTGTCGTGCATCGGCTGTTCGTCTTGGCGCGGGAGGGCTCGGTCACAGACGACTTCACCACCGTGTGGTCGGCGGCGCGCCGCTTTGTGGAGCGGGTCCCCGTTTACAACGAGATCTACAGCCACGTCGACCCGCACTACTTGTACAACCCTGGCGCGACGCTGCTGTTATCGCCACTGGGATTGATCTCGGACGTAGCGACGGCGCGCCCATTGTTCATCGCCGTGAACGCGGCGTGCATCATCGCAGCGCTGGCCTGGCTAACGCGTCTGTGGGAGCGCCCGCTGTCCGGACCGACCCTCCCGGTCGCCATCGCACTGGCGTTTTGCACCGAGGCTGTTACGAACACGCTGGTGTTTTCCAACATCAACGGTGTGCTGTTGCTCGCTTTGGTCGCATTTATCGCGCTGCTGATGTCGCGGCGCGACATCGCCGCTGGCATCGTGCTGGGGTTGGCCATTTTGGTCAAACCGATGTTCGCCCCGTTGGTGGTGCTTCCCGCATTGCAGCTGCGGTGGCGTCCCCTCGTCGGCGCTATCGCAGTGCCGGTGCTCATGAACGTGATTGCCTGGCCGCTGACCCCGGGGGCGAGCGACTACATCGACGTGGTGGTGCCGTATCTGAGCATCACTCGCGATTACGCCAACTCCTCGCTGTCCGGATTCGCCGTCTACTTCGGTATGCCCGCATGGGGCCACGGTGTGTTGTTTGCCCTGTTGGGCGCGGCGGTTGCGGCTGCGGTGCTGGGGCTCGCCCGGGTCCGCCACACCGAGGAATTGCTCTACCTCTCCGTCGGTGCCGGGGTGCTCCTGGCCGGGGTCTGCCTGTTGTCGTCGCTCGGCCAGGCCTACTACTCCATGATGCTGTTTCCCGCCCTATTCACCGTTTTCCACCCGGATAGCCCCATCCGCACCTGGCCCACATGGCTCGGCGCCACCCTGTGCTTGTCGCCCTTGGACTGGGCAACCGCCGCCCACCCGCTAACAGGTAGCTGGCTAAACACGTTCTTGCCCACTCTCGGTTGGGCCATATTCATTGTGGCTTGCTCCGCGTGGGTATTGTCTAAGGAACTCGTGCGAGACGCACTAACTTACGGAGCGGAAAGGACTGCGAAGTGACCGAGCAGACCCCGAACTACAAGGACTTCACCGAAGCGCAGTGGCGTGAAAAACTGTCCCCGGAGGAGTTCCGAGTGCTGCGCGAAGCAGGCACGGAAGCCCCCGGTGTCGGCGAATACACCAATACGACTACCGAAGGCGTGTACCGCTGCCGCGCGTGCGGTGCAGAGCTGTTCCGCTCCTCCGAAAAATTCGATGCCCACTGCGGCTGGCCTTCATTCTTCACCCCCCTCGCGGGCGATGCGGTCATCGAGAGGGAGGACACCTCCCACGGGATGATTCGTACCGAAGTTCTGTGCGCCAACTGCGGCTCCCACCTCGGCCACGTTTTCGCCGGCGAGGGTTATAACACCCCCACAGACCTGCGCTACTGCATCAACTCCATCTCGTTGACACTCGACGAAGCCTAAGCAGTAGCTTTAGGACGCCACCTACGGCAGCATCCCGATCACCTCAGCGATGTCGCCGACTCGGCGCCCCGTCTGGAACGGGATTTCCTCGCGCACATGCAGGCGCGCCTCTGTGTAGCGCATCGTCTTCATCAGCGCCTCGATGCGCTCCAAAGTCGGAGCTTCAAACGCAAGCATCCACTCGTAGTCGCCCAACGTGAACGCCTCGACGGTGTTCGCACGCACGTCCGCAAAGTCGCGCGCCGCCATGCCGTGCTCGGCGAGGATCCGGCGACGCTCCTGCGGGTCCATCACATACCAGTCATAGGAGCGCACGAACGGGTACACCGTGATCCAGTCCCCCGGCTCCTCGCCCATGATGAAACTGGGCAGGTGGGATTTGTTGAACTCGGCCGGGCGGTGCAGGCCGTTGCCAACCCAGCTCAGCTCGACGCGCTGACCAAAGGCAGTCTCCCGCCGGAAGTCTGCGAGCGCTTTCTGCAGGTGTTCAAATTCCTCCGCGTGCCACCAAATCATGAAGTCCGCGTCGGCCCGGATACCGGTGTTGTCGTAGATGCCACGAACTGTGACCAGGCCCTGCTCCTCCAAGCCCGCGAAGAAGGCGCGAGCCTCGTCGATAATCTCCGCCCGCTCACTACCCAGCGCACCAGGGATTGCACGGAACACAGCGAACTGCAAGTAGCGCTGTGTCGCGTTGAGTTTGTCGAAATCAAGCTTGGCCATGGGTTTTGCCCCTTCCCTGCCACTCGGCAGATCAAACTAAAGACGTAGGCCATTCTACGCCGACCCGGTACAGCTCCACGGCGCGCCTCCCCCAACCTCGCCCGTTGCTGGATACGTTTGACGCTGTGATGAACCCGGACACCACATCCCCAATGTCCGCCAGCGGTGCTGACGAGGCCAGGGACGAACACGGAACCAGCGACGCTTGGCCCGCGGAATTCAGCGCAGCCGTTGAATCGATGCACGCGGCGCGCCTGCGCCCCGAGATCACCTTGGGCACCATCCGCCCGCCGCAGCGCCCAGCCCCATTCAGCCACGCTGTCGGACTGGAAGTTGCGCACCCCGAGGAGGATAACGTCCCCGTGGATTCCGACGGCGACGCATTCGGTCGCCTCATCCTCCTCCACTCCCCCGCAGCGGAGGAGGCGTGGGAAGGATCCATGCGCCTGGTCGCCTACATCCAGGCCGATATGGATGATGCGGTGGCTTCCGACCCGCTTCTGCCGGATGTGGCATGGCAGTGGCTCAATGAATCGCTCGCAGAGACCAACGCGGGATTCACCAACCTCGGAGGCACGGTGACGTCGACCGCATCCGTCCGATTCGGTGAAATTGGCGGACCGCCGCGCGCCTACCAGCTGGAAATGCGCGCCTCATGGACCGCGGAGGGCACAGACCTCCAGAGCCACGTGGAAGCGTTTTCGAAGGTACTCGCCCACGTCGCAGGTTTGCCGCCTGAAGGTGTGGCGCAGCTCAGCCCACGCTAAATTCCTCAGACATGAGTGCTCGGCCGATTTATACCCTGGTGAACACACCCGCTGCGTTCCGCGACGCAGCGGGTGCACTTGCGCTCGGACGAGGCCCATTCGCGGTCGACACCGAGCGCGCTTCGTCTTTCCGGTATGGCGACCGAGCCTTCCTAGTGCAGGTGCACCGTCGCGGCGCGGGGACATTCCTCATCGCCCCGGAGGGCCACCGGGATGCCGTCCAACAGGCATTCGCACCAGTGCTCAACGGTGCTGAGTGGATCATCCACGCCGCTGGTGAGGATCTCCGCAGTCTCGCTCATCTCGGCCTGCACCCTGGGATCCTGTTCGACACCGAGCTGGCTTCCCGTATCGCTGGCTTCGACCGCCCTAATCTCGCTGCGATGGTCGAGCGTTTCGTTGGCGTCGAGCTGGAAAAGGGCCATGGCCACGAGGACTGGTCTCGCACGCCCTTACCCGTATCGTGGCAGGACTACGCGGCTCTAGACGTCGAGTATCTCAACGAGTTGGCGGAAGCCCTCGCCGAGTACCTCGACGCCAACGGCAAGCTCGGTTGGGCCTTCCAGGAGTTCAACCACATCGTCAGGTCATATTCGCTGGCGCCGCGCCCGAAGAAAGCCTGGCGCGATATGAAGGGCCTGTCCGCCCTGCGCGATGAGTCCGGCCTCCAGGTAGCGCGCGAACTGTGGCAGGCTCGGGAGCAGCTAGGGCAAGAGCGCGACATCTCCCCCGGGAGATTGCTGTCCAACCGAGACCTCGTCGACATCGCGCGTGCAAAGCCCTCCTCACCCCGCGAACTCGCCAGAGCCGTCGGGCGGACGAATTTGCCGCCGAGGGTAGCGCGCGAGTGGCTCACTGTGGTGGAGCATGCGCTCGCCGCAGACCCCTCCTCTTGGCCCCCGCGGCACGCTCCGCAGTCGAATGCCGCGCCTCCGAAATCCAGGTGGGAGCGGCACTACCCGCAGTCGTGGGCGATGCTGCAAACCTGCCGCGAAGGCATTGCACATCGCGCGGCTGAACTTCAGATGCAGCCGGAGGTATTGCTTGCACCTGCAACGCTCAGGGAGGCGGTGTGGGTAGCACCCGATACCGGGCCGGCGTGGGACACACATCAAGCTGCATTAGCTCTGCAACACGCAGGCGCCCGCGCCTGGCAAGTCGAATTCGCCGCGCCAATCTTGGCTGACGCTCACCGCCAGATGGTCACCGCCGTCTAACACTCTGCGCGTTTAGGCATCCCCTTCGGGATCAGCCAGGCTCGTGGCCCACTCGCGCACTTGCTCAGCCGCGGAATGCGGATCCAACCCGTACTCGCGCAAGATTTCGCCCCGAGAGGCATGCAGCGGAAAGATGTCGGGAAAGGCGAGGTGCCGTACCGGGACATCGACTTCTGCGGCGGCAAGCGCCTCGGCCACCGCAGAACCTACGCCCCCACGAACCACGCCGTCTTCGTACACCACTACGAGGTCCGCTTGCGAGGCCAGATCGATGATGTCGACTGGTACAGGGATGACCCAGCGCGGATCGGCGACGGTCACACGGATGCCGGCGTCACCCACAGCGTCAGCCACTTCGACGGCATATTGTCCGAAGGGCCCCACGGCGACCAGCAGCACGTCGATAGCATCCTCAGATGGCTCCCCGCCAGGCCGAACCAAAATGTCCGTTCCCCCAGCGCAGCGCTCCACAGCATTGATGTCTGGACCGACTGCGCCCTTGGGGAAGCGGACGACCGTAGGCCCGTCGTCAACCGCGATGGCCTCCGCGAATTCTTCGCGCAGGCGCGCAGTGTCACGCGGTGCGCAGATGCGAATCCCCGGAACGATCGACGAGATCGCCATATCCCACACGCCGTTGTGGCTGGCCCCATCCGACCCGGTCACACCGGCTCTGTCCAGCACTATTGTGACGGGTTGGCCGATAAGCCCCACGTCCATGAGAAGCTGGTCGAACGCGCGGTTGAGGAAGGTTGAATACACCGCCACCACCGGATGCAAGCCGCCGAGAGCCATGCCCGCCGCAGATGTCACCGCGTGCTGCTCCGCGATACCGACGTCGAAGAACCGATCCGGGAATTGCTCCGCGAACGGCTGCAGCCCCGTAGGTCCTGCCATGGCCGCAGTGATGGCGACGATGTCCTGGCGCTCGTGGCCAGCCCGCAGAAGCTCTTCGGTGAATACCGCGGTCCAGCCGGGCTCCGATTGGGCCAGAGACTCGCCCGTCACCGGGTCGATCACACCTGTGGAGTGCATCTGATCTGCCACGTTGTTTACTGCCGGGGCGAATCCATGCCCCTTCTCTGTCACCACGTGCACGATCAGTGGTCCGTCGTAGCGCTTGGCGTATTTAAACGCGTTGAGCAAGCTTTTCAGATCGTGGCCCTCGACTGGACCCACGTACTTCATCCCCAGGTCCGGGAACATCTCGGTTGGCAGGACCTGGTATTTCACGCCTTCTTTGAGCGCATGGAGTGCATCGAAGGTGCGCTCGCCTACCCACCCCATGGACTTCAAAGTCTTCTTGCCCGACTCCATGACCTCGTCATAAGCAGGCTGCATCCGAATGGCGGCGAGTTGATCGCGCAACTTTGTCAGGTTGTTGGCGAACCCGCCGATCGTCGGCGAGTAGGAGCGACCGTTGTCGTTGACCACGATCACTACGTTGCGGTTTGCGGCGGCGATGTTGTTTAACGCCTCCCAGCACATTCCGCCAGTGAGGGCCCCGTCACCAACCACTGCGACCACGTTGTCGCTTCCGCGGCCGGTAAGCGCCTTCGCCTTAGCTAGCCCGTCAGCGTACGACAGCGAGGCACTCGCATGGGAGGATTCTGTCCAGTCATGCTCGGATTCATCACGAGCCGTGTAGCCAGACAGCCCGCCCTTCTTGCGGAGTGTGTCAAACCCCGCGGCGCGCCCAGTGAGGATCTTATGCACGTAAGACTGGTGCGAAGTATCAAAGATAATTGGGTCGTTCGGGGAGTCGAAGATGTAATGCAGCGCGATTGTTAGTTCCACGACCCCCAGGTTGGGCCCTAAGTGCCCACCGGTCGCAGAAACTTTCTGGATTAACATCTCCCTGATCTCATCCGCGAGACCGTCGAGTTGCGCAGGAGACAGCTTGCGGACATCCGCTGGCGTTGCAATGTGCTCGAGCAGTGCCACAGTCCCGTCGTACTCCTTCACCTTGTTGGGGTCACACTCACAGGGGCGTTCAAAACGAACGTGCGTGCAGTGTCGTTCACGCCAGTTTACACTCCCCGGCGAGCAGGCCGATCCAGCGTGTTAGCGGGTTCGAGTACGGCGAGGACCTCGAAGTGGTGGGTATTCGGAAACGCGTCGATAAGCTTCATCCGCTTCACCACGTACCCTTGCTCCCCGAAGTAGGACAGATCGCGGGCGAAGGTGGCCGGGTCGCACCCGACGTGAATGATTCGCTCGGGTCTAGCTCCAGCAATTGCCCTAACCGCATCTGCGCCGGCGCCAGAACGCGGCGGGTCCAAAACGACCAACCCCGGTGCCGGCAACTGGCCGACAACCTCGGTGACGTCCCCGTGGTGCATGTGTAAATCCAACGCGTCTACGACCTGCTGGCGACGGGCTGTCGCCGCGTTGGAAAAATCAACGGAGCCAATGCGGCCCCCGCCAAGAGCATCACTGATGGCCGGGGCAAACGCACCGACGCCACCGTAGAGGTCCCAGCCCACCGGGTTGTCGTAATGTCCTTGCCCCCACTGGGCAATTATGTCCGAGTAGGTCTCCGGGGCAAGGGTGTGAGCCTGCCAGAAGGCGGTAGGCGCGAACGCGAAATCGAAGCCGCGGACTCGCTCGACAGCCACCCCCGACCCTTCAACGATTTGCTGCACCGTTTCCGCCCTACGGCCACGCTGCGCCGTCTGTGTCTCAACGATGTGTCGTTGCCCATCCCCGTCAACGGCGACCACCAGCTCCGCACCGGGGGTGAACGTACGCGAACCCTCGCCCACGACGCCTTCGAGCAACCCCCGGACAGGCTGGGTGCATTGCACATTCGCCACAACCTCTGCGGACTGAGCCCGGCGCATTCCTGCCCGCCCTCGGGCATCAACGCCCAGTCTCACACGGGTACGCCACCCAGTGACCGGCTGCAGCTGGATCGCCCGCATGGACGCAAGTGCAAAACCATCCAGGACCCCGGACCGCGCGGCCAGCGCGCCAAGCTGGCCGAGAAGCACCTCACGTTTGAGATGAAGTTGCTCAGCCGCTGCGATGTGGGAGAAATCGCAGCATCCCGCACCAGCCGCGGCAGCGGGACACGTCGGCGCTATACGGTGTTCCGACGGAGTGAGAATCGCCGCGGTATCAGCCCGGGCCCACCGTTTCTTCACCCTAGTCAGCGTCGCCTCAACTGTGTCACCCGGAATTCCTCCGCGGACAAACACGACGCGGCCGTCCGGGGCATCCGCGATGCCCTCTCCCCCGTGTGCCATTGCCCGCACATCCAGCTGCATCCTCGCCCCGCGCGCGAGTTCCCGTGCCTGCACTTATTCGGCAGTCGGCGTTGCGGCGCCGCCGGAGTTCGTGCTACCGCCGCCCGCGCGACGATCGCGGATCTCCTGCAGCTGTTTCTGGTTTTCGGCATTTTGGGCGATGATCTGCTTCAACGCGTCGCTCAACGCGTTGGGGTTGCCCTCGGTCGGCGTCTGGTCGCCCCCTTGTCCTTGACGAGCTTTCGCCTCGGCTGCGGCCTGGACCTGCTGAGCGAGCTGCGCGGGTAGCACCACCTGCAGGGAATTTCCTGCCAGAATCGGATCCTCCCCGCGGTAGACGAAGGAACGCGCGATGGTCTCCCGCCCGATCTCCGCGAGCTGGTCCTCAGAGCCCGTTGGCGCAGCCAGGGTAACGCGGTAGAGCCAGCGAGGCCCCTCCACACCGACGATGCGGATCACACCGTTGCTTCCAGTTCCCACGACTTCTTGGCCCCACGGACCTTGTTCGACCTCCACAGGCATGCCTTCTGAACGCATGCCCTGGATGATCTCCTCGGAGGATTCCTCCCATAATCCACCAGTGCGCGGCGCGGCGAACGCCACCGGTGTAATGCGGCCGTAGCGGGTAACAATGTGGACCATTTTCGGACCTTGCTCCCCCATCTCAACCTGCACCTGGGATTCCTTCGGCAACGGGACGCGAATTGATCCGAGGTTCAGGGTGACGTTGGAGAAATCAGAGAAGTCAAAATCCCCAATATTTACGTTGTCCCCGTCGAAGGGGCCCGTGGACCCGCCAACCGGGTCGTAATCCACAAGAGCTGCAACCCCAGCCGCCGCCGAAGCAGTCGCAGGTTCCGCAGGCGGATTCACCGCGGGCGCTTCAGCTGAGGTCGTGGTTTCGTTGTTGCCACCCGCGACGGGTTCATTGTCGGCTGCCGCGGAGGTCTCCGGTTGGACAGCGTCCGACGGGGCGTCAGCGTCCGGCTTATGCACCCCGTTCACATCGGATTCGTTTTCCTGCTTCTTCTTTTTCTTCCCAAACGGCCAGAATGCCATCGGTGGTCACTCCCTCAGAGGTGTTCTATCGGTGATTTTCCATGAGTGTAATTCTTGCAGTAGTGGCGGCTGACTGCGGACCACGCACGCGGAGTCAGAGGGTGCCCGTCGAGCCATATCCGCCGCTGCCGCGTGCGGTCTCGTCCAGCTGATCAACTTCCTCAAACTCCACTAGCTCCACACGCTGCACGACCAGCTGAGCGATGCGCGTGCCCCGAGTGATTTCAATGGCCTCGGAACGGTCAGTATTGATCAGGCATACCTTCAGCTCGCCGCGATAGCCGGCATCGACCGTGCCGGGGGTGTTGACGATGCTGAGCCCGTGCTTAGCCGCCAACCCTGAGCGCGGGTGGATGAGTCCAACGGTGCCCACCGGAAGCGCAACGGCTATGCCGGTGCCAACCAGAGCGCGCTCCCCAGGGCGCAACACGATGTCCTCGGTGGCGTACAGATCCGCACCTGCGTCCTCTGGGTGCGCTCGCTTTGGGAGGGGAATTCCGGGGTCAAGTCGCTTCACTCGAATTGCCGCGGTCGTCGACTGTCCGTACACCTCGTCCGCACGTTCTTGCTGTCTCACTCGGCCCACCCTACGTGAGACTCCGATAAGCCGACGCGATCGCAAACGCAGCGCAAGTGTGCGCTCGGTGCACCCCCGCCTATTGTGGAAAGCGTGAGTGAGACCGCTTCGAACCCGAACCGCACTGAATCGGCAGGTGCCGACGGTGTTGTATCCTCCAACGCGCGGACCGCGACGCAAGTGACGAAAGTGTTGTACTCGGAGCGGCAATGGGTGCCCTGGTACTGGTGGGTAGCGGTGGCAGGCCTCACGCTCTTATTCGCTGGGCAGCTCGGGCTGAACCGGAGTGTGTGGTGGTTTGCCGTGCCGCTCGTCCTTTTCGGCGCGCTGTCCGCGTGGTTTCTCCTGTGGCTATCCCGCACCACGGTCAAGGTGGAGCAAGACCCCGATGGGCATCGCTGGCTCCTCGTCGACGATGCGAATTTGCCCGATTCAGTCGTCTCCCGCTCAATGGTCGTCCCCGGCTCAGCTCGGCAAAATGCCCTAGGCCGCCAGCTGGATCCTGCCGCATTTCTGGTCTCGCGGCCGTGGGTAAGTGAGCACGTGCTCATCGTGCTGGATGATCCGGAAGACCCAACCCCGTACTGGCTCATCTCCTCAAAGGACCCGGAAACGTTGTTGGAGGCCTTCACCCCGGGGACGGTCGCCCGCTAATACTTTGGGCTGATTGACGGCACACGCAAGGGCGGCGCCACTGCAACAAGATGGCACCGCCCTTGCGTCGGTTGTTCGGCGAGTTGCTACTCGCAGTCGAGGCAGATCTTAGAGCCGTCGGCTTCGGTGTATGCCAGACGGTTGTTCTTTTGCACCAGGAAGCAGGATGCGCACGTAAATTCGTCATCCTGCCGGGGCTTGACCTCTACATTGAGCTCCTCGCCGGAGAGGTCTTGTGTCGGCGGTTCGACTGGCTCCACAATCTCACCGTCGTCGTCCATGCTGCTTCCCGCTACTTCGGCGGCCTTGAGCCCCTCGAGGGAATCCGTCTCAATGTCGTCTTCCATCCGGCGCCGTGGCGCATCGTAATCGGTGGCCATGATGGTGTGTCCTCCAGCTCAGCGTGATCGTCCCCATTAGGGCTCGATGTCGTTATTTGAGCGGAATACTAGGGGATACATGTTGCCCTGTCATCTTCCCAGCTCACCGCCCAAAAAGAGTGGTTGCGAAGCGATGCACGGACACCGTTTGTACACTGCCTTGCATGACTGACAAGGCTCTCGGTTTTGGCGTGGATGTCGGCGGGTCCGGCGTCAAGGGCGCTGTGGTGGATCTGCACACGGGTGAATTCGTAGGCGAGCGGGTCAAAATCGCCACTCCCCGTCCCGCCACCACGAACGCCGTTGCTGAGGTGGTCGCCCAAATCACACAGCAATGCGATTGGAGCGGCCCTGTGGGCATCACTCTCCCCTCGGTGGTGGTGCAGCAGGTTGCCCGCACCGCCGCGAACATCGACCAGTCGTGGGTGGGAGCGAACGTCCATACTGTGTTTGCCCGGGCGCTCGGCACCGAGCGGGTCGCAGTACTCAACGACGCCGACGCGGCTGGCATCGCTGAGGTCGCGTTCGGCGACCCGGCGGCGCGCAGTGGCGCAGTGATCTTTCTAACGTTCGGTACAGGAATCGGTTCCGCATTCCTCATGGACGGCACCCTCTTTCCAAACACGGAGCTCGGACATATGCGTATCGACGGCGCGGAGGCAGAGCAGTTCGCATCCTCTGCAGCCCGCGACCGCGAGAAGCTGAGTTACAAAAAGTGGGCAAAACGCGTGGACACGGTCCTACACGAGTACGAACGGCTGTTTAACCCATCTGCCTTTGTCGTAGGCGGGGGCATCTCACGTCACGCTGAACGGTGGGTGCCAATGCTTACAGTGGAAACTCCCGTTGTGCCGGCGGCCTTACGCAACCGCGCGGGTATCGTGGGCGCGGCAATGGCGGCACAATCCCGAGTCGCACCGTAACCCTTAGCAACAGGTGCTGTACGGTGGTGGCCGTTCAACCGTCGCATCCGGGGATAGGGAATATACCTCAATGGCGGCTGTTAATATTGGCGTTCTGAAAAAAATGGGACGCATACGTACCCTGGGTTGCCAGTGGTAAGGTCCGATGACTCGAAAGGGCGTACGTGGTAGCCAGCGAAGCTTCAAGCAATAGTGCCGACGACGTGACTGCGGTTTCGTCCGACGGTGGCGCAGGCAGCGTTGCCAAACCCAGCGCGAAAAAGACGGCGAAAAAAGCCGTGAAGAAAACCGCGAAAAAGACCGCCAAGAAAACGGCGAAGAAAGCAGTGAAGAAAACTGCTAAGAAGACCGCCCGCAAGACGTCTGCGAAAAAGGCAACGGCTAAGAAAGCGACGAAGGCTGTTGCCACGGTTGACGCTGATGAGCGAGAAGATGATCCTCTCACCGCTGAAGCTGAGGGTGGCGATCTGAGCGATACCAACATCGAGCGTGACGAGGCCGACTACGATCCGGAGCTCGGCGACGACGATGACGCGTTCGACGAGGACATCGACGACGCCTTGGGCGAAGACGACGTCGAGGAGGACGAGGACCTCGGCGACGACAGTGAGGCCGAGGACGAAGAAGAGGAAGAGGACGAGGGCGCCTCGGTCTGGGACATCGAGGAGTCTGCAGCACTTCGACAGGCACGAAAAGACGCGCAGCTCACCGCTTACGCCGATTCGGTGCGCGCTTACCTCAAGCAGATCGGCAAGGTAGCCCTCCTTGACGCAGAGCAGGAGGTTTCGCTGGCAAAGCGCATCGAGGCGGGTTTGTACGCCCAATATCGTCTAGACGAGATGGCGCGTGCAGCTGCTGAAGGCGACAAGGACGCGAAGTTGACGCCGGCGGTTAAGCGCGACTTGCGCGCCGTTGCACGTGACGGACGCAAGGCAAAGAATCACCTCCTCGAGGCAAACCTTCGTCTCGTAGTGTCCCTCGCTAAGCGATACACCGGTCGTGGCATGGCCTTTCTGGATTTAATCCAGGAGGGCAACCTTGGCCTCATCCGCGCCGTGGAAAAGTTCGACTATTCCAAGGGCTACAAGTTCTCAACCTACGCCACATGGTGGATCCGGCAGGCGATCACGCGCGCGATGGCGGACCAGGCCCGTACCATCCGCATCCCGGTGCACATGGTTGAGGTCATTAACAAGCTCGGCCGTATCCAGCGTGAGCTACTGCAGGACCTCGGACGTGAGCCCACGCCGTTAGAGCTTGCGAAAGAAATGGACATCACCGAGGAGAAGGTTCTCGAAATCCAGCAGTACGCTCGCGAACCCATCTCGCTCGATCAGACGATCGGCGACGAAGGTGATAGCCAGCTGGGTGATTTCATCGAGGATTCCGAGGCGGTTGTTGCGGTAGACGCGGTATCTTTCACCCTCCTCCAAGACCAGCTCCAAGACGTGCTACACACGCTATCGGAGCGTGAAGCCGGTGTAGTCCGGCTGCGGTTCGGTCTTACCGACGGGATGCCGCGCACGTTAGATGAGATCGGGCAGGTTTACGGTGTGACCCGCGAGCGCATTCGCCAGATCGAGTCGAAGACGATGTCCAAGCTGCGCCACCCGTCGCGTTCCCAGGTACTGAGGGACTACCTGGACTAACAACTAAGGTGCTGCTGTAGAGAGAAAGCCCTGACCGGATTCGGTCAGGGCTTTACTCGTCGGTGCGAGACGCGATTAGTTGTTCAGGCTTTTCTCCACCTCATCCTCGATGCAGGTTTGGAATTTTTCGTTGTCGTTCTGGAACTGTTCGCACGCCTCGAACACTCCGTCATCCATCAGCTGCTTAGCCATGGAGAAGCCGAAGATGAGCATAAGGACGGAGAGGATCAGCGCAATCACGCTGGTTACTATGCCGGTAATCGCCATGCCTTTGCGGGCACCGGGACCCTGAATAGAGCTGGCCTTGCGAACGCCCACGATGCCCAGCACGAGGGCGATGATCCCCAAGATGATTGCGGGGAACACGAACACAAGCCCCAGCAGAGCGAGGATGCCCAGAATCATCGCTGCAAGCGCGACGCCGTTATTCTGCTGCTGTGTCGGCGCCGGTTCAAACCCGTAAGAAGTGGGCGCGGCGTTGTAGTTGCCGCCCGCCATGCCGTAGCCCGCGTGCCCCGCGTCGCCACGGGTGTAATCCGGCGTAAGTTGCTCATGTCCGGTGTATCCGCCGTAACCGGAAACACCTTCTGGGTGAGCGCGGAAGTTACTGCCCTCAGCGTTAGTGCCGTACGGGTTCTGTCCGTGCGGGTCACTACCGCTCGGCTCGTTCGGGTTCTGGCCGGGGTCGTATGGAGTGCTCATCACTTCTTCCTTTCGCGGATACGTGTCGCAGGCAACCCTACCGGTGGGTCTACCAGTCGCGCAGGAAAGCGATGCGCTTACGCAGTTGTTCCGCGTTGCACAACGCTGTGGGCGGTCCCCCGCAGGCTTTGCGCACCTCCGTGTGGATCGCACCGTGGGGCCGGCCGGTTTTGCCAGCCGCGATAGCCACCCGAGCGTTGAGTTCCTTCCGCAACCGCGGCAGCTCGTCCGCCGCTGTTGCGGGTTCTTCACCCTCGGTCGTCGCTGTTGGTGGCGGTTTCACCGGTTCCCCCAGCACCTCTGCGCGCTCACGCGCCTTGCGTTCTTCCTCCCGGCGCGCACGTTCTTCTGCATCCCGGGCGTCGAGTTGATCGCTCTGGCGTTTGGCCAGCAGGGTGCGGACTTGCTCTGCGTCGAGAAGGCCTGGTAGGCCGAGAAAGTCCTGTTCTTCCGCAGACCCGGCCTGTGTGGGGGTGCCGTAGGTGGAGCCGTCGAAGATGAGCGAGTCGAGCTCGGCAGAGGCGCCGATAACTTCGTAGTTGGGGCCCTCGTCGGGCTCGTTTTGTGTGCGATTCGCCTGCTCTAATAGCTCGTCTGACCAGCCAGACTCACGGTGCGGCTTGCCCAAAACGTGGTCGCGTGAAACTTCCATTTCCTCGGCCAGACGTAGCAGCACCGGCACGGACGGAAGGAAGACCGACGCAGACTCCCCAGGCATGCGGGAGCGAACGAATCGGCCGATAGCCTGTGCAAAGAACAACGGTGTAGAGGCGGAGGTCGCGTACACGCCCACTGACAGACGCGGTACGTCCACGCCCTCTGAGACCATGCGCACCGCGACCATCCATTCGTCCTGGGAGGCGGAAAACTCGTCGATCCGGTCAGACGCACCAGGCTCGTCGGACAGCACCACCGTCACGGGGGTGTTGGACAGCGTCTCGAGAATTTTCGCGTATGCGCGCGCCGTGGTTTTGTTCGTTGCGATGACCAGGCCCCCGGCGTCGGGCATGTTCGCGCGGATCTTCATTAACCGGGTGTGAGCGGCGGTAAGCACTGCGGCAATCCAGTCGCCCTTCGGGTCGAGGGCCGTCCGCCACGCACGGGCGGTCTGTTCCGCATTGAGGGGCTCACCCAGGCGGGCTGAGTATTCCTCCCCCGCTGAGTCCTTCCATTGGGCCTCGCCGGAGTATGCAAGGAATACCACTGGTCGCACGACGCCGTCCGCCAGGGCGTGGGAATAGCCGTAGGTGTAGTCGGCCTCCGAGACTAGGTGGCCTTCCCCGTCTTCGACGTAGCGGACGAAGGGAATCTGGGAATCGTCGGAGCGAAACGGCGTTCCAGTCAGTGCGAGACGGTGTTCGACGTCGTTGTAGGCCTCGTACACACCGTCACCCCAGCTTTTGGAATCGCCGGCATGGTGGATCTCGTCCAAGATGACCAAGGTGCGTCGTGCCGAGGCAATTGCGTGGTGCTTAAACGGGTGCATCCCCACTTGTGCGTAAGTGACGACGATGCCGTCGTAAGCCGCGTTGACGGCTGAAGAGTTGGTGAAGTTCGGGTCCAGCGACAGCCCGAAGCGCTTCGCGGAGTCGGACCACTGGTGCTTCAGGTGCTCCGTTGGCACCACGACGATGATGCGCTGGACGGTCCTGTCTTCAACCAACTTCGAAGCAAGCGTCAGTGCGAACGTCGTTTTTCCCGCTCCCGGGGTTGCGACAGCCATGAAGTCTCGCGGTTTGGCGCGCAGAAACGAATCGAGGGCCTCCTGCTGCCATTTACGCAGCTGGGGCCCGGTGGTCGCGGCGCTCACTTGCGGCGCAACCCCTTATAAATCCGCTCGCAGTCGGGGCACACGGGAGAGCCCGGCTTGGCTTGTTTTTTTACCGGAAAGGTTTCGCCGCACAACGCCACAACCATCTTGCCGGAAATGGCGGAATCGACGATCTGGTCCTTTTTCACGTAGTGGAAGAACTTCGGGGTGCCGTCGTCCGTGGTCGACGAGGTGTCTTCCCTGAGATCGGGGCGCTCGAGCGTCTTGGTCGTCGTATTCACGGCACCTATCATGCCCCAATTTGGGCCAGAGGTTAAGCCGCAAGGCTAACCTCGATGTTCATGAGCCCACACGAAAACTCCGCCCCAGAATCGGGCCTCGAGGCCGACGCTGAGACAGTGGACGCGGAGCCGAATCTGTCGTCTGGTGCCTCCCCTACGCCCGGTGCGTCTCGGCGCGTCCTACGCCGCGGTGTTCGGGGGCGGTCGTCCCGGGCGCTGATCACAGATGCCGCGTTTACTCCAGAGCAGAACCGCCAGTCCCGGGAGCGCCAGTACGCCATTCTGCAGGGGCTTCGACTGCCGTTCATTCTGTTGGCCCTCGTGGCTGTGTGGGCCAATCTATGGGTGCTTGCTGGCATTCTTTTTGTCGTGTCGGTGCCACTGCCGTGGATCGCCGTTGTGCGAGGCAACGCGCGCGGCGAGGTGCGCGATGCTCGGCAAAAGAATGTGTACAAACCCGCCGCCGCACGCCAACAGATGCTGTCGCAGCAGCAGCACTCGGCGATCCAACCTGGATCTGGGGCTAGCGGCTCCCCCGCTATCATCGACCACGACGAATAGCCCCCACCCCTTAGTGCAGGAGCCACGTGTGACCGAACTCGGCCCCCTCTCCCCCGACCTGCCCGCCGTAGCGCAGAAGCTGGCGCAGGAATTGACAGCGGCAGGGTTCACTGCCGACGGCGTCGCGGCCCATTTGGGCCCGGAGGCGACAGAGGCGATGTACCGACGCGAACCCGGCGTCGTGCTCGCCGCCTGTGCGGACGATTCGCGCTTGTCTGCGCTCATCCGCTTCTTTGTGTTGCGCCGGCCGGCAACGGCGGAGGCCATAGGCGACATGCTCACCCCGCAGCTTGCGCTCGAGCTTATCGACGACCAGTTGGTTCTCCCCGTCCCCGGCGCGAGCACGTACCAAGTTGGGGTGGAAGTGCGAGCACATGTTGTGTCGGGCAAGCCGAGGTTTGTGTTTTCGGACTTGGACGCGTCGATGACAGACCACGTCCCCGGGCGCGATCACGTCCTCGGCGTCGGCTCGGCTTCCCTCTCGCTGCTTGCCGCAACCCCCTGCACGCCGGTGGAATCGGTGTTGGACCTCGGCACCGGCTCAGGCATTCAAGCACTCGCCCAGTCGGACGCGGCGACCACCGTTGTGGCGACAGACGTCCACGCACGCGCGCTGCAATTCGCACAGGCGACGATGCTCGCTAACGGGGTAGACAATGTCGAGTTGCGTGAAGGTGCTTGGTTCGAGCCGGTGGTGCGCGAGCGCTTCGACCGCATCGTGGCCAACCCGCCGTTTGTTGTGGGCTTGCCGGAGGTGGGCCATGTCTACCGTGATTCCGGATTAGACCTCGACGGGGCGACGGAGCTCGTCCTGCGCGAAACTCCGTCCCACCTCGCCGAGGGCGGGCGTGCATTCATTTTGGGGTCTTGGCTGCATGTGCTGGATCAGCCATGGCAGTCCCGCATCGCGTCGTGGCTGCCATCCCGCGGCGTCAACGCGTGGGTGCTGCAGCGCGATGTCGTAGATCCGGGAATGTACGTATCCACTTGGCTTCGCGACGAATCGGTGGACCCGCGCTCCGACGAGGGCATCACCCGTACCCTGCAGTGGCTGGATCACTTCCAGGAGCACGACGTTCACGCCGTCGGCTTCGGCTGGGTCATGTTGGAAGACATCGGTGATGCCCCCAGCGAGATCACATGCGAAGAACTCGCCCAGCCGTTCACTGATCCGCTTGGCACCGAGGCGGAGGAGTACTTCTTGCGGACGGGGTGGCTGCGGGGGAAGAACCGCGACGCCATCCTCGATGCCTCGTATCTGATACGGCCCTCCGTGGCATTGGAAGACATCCAACTCGCCAACGCCGAAGCCGGCATGGGATTCAGTAGCGAGACGTTGCGGATGACTCGAACCGACGGCCCCCGGTTCTCCCACACGGTGGACTCAGGGATGGTCTCTTTGCTTTCAGGCCTGCACCCGAACGGACTCTCCCTTCGCGACGTTGTCGGGTTGTTCGCGGTCTCGCATGACGTGGGCGAACCGGAGGACGTCGACAAGCTGGAAGCCGACGCAGCGAGCGCTATCGTCGACTTGATCCGTCACGGTCTTGTTCTTCCAGCAGAGATAGCCCAGCTCACCCACCTGTGATATCAACGGAGCACGAATGAAGGCAGTACTGACACGAGTCACCAGCGCATCAGTGACGGTGAACGGCGAGACCGTCGGGGAGATCGATTGCCCCGACACCGGCGGGATACTCGCCCTCGTTGGCGTGGGCCGCGACGACGCACCTGACGCCTGGAAGACAGTGGCGCGAAAAATCGCGGAACTACGGATTTTGGACGGTGAGCGCTCGGCCGAAGACGTAGGGGCGCCGGTGCTGCTGGTCAGCCAGTTCACGCTCATGGGGCGCACCGCGAAAGGACGCCGGCCTTCGTGGAGTGACGCCGCGCCAGGAGAGGATGCTGCACCCGTGGTCGAAGCCATTGCAGACCAGTTGCGTTCGCGAGGCATCCACGTTGAGGAGGGACGCTTCGGAGCGCACATGCGTGTCTCGAGCGTCAACGACGGGCCCTTCACCGTCATTGTCGAAGCGTGATTTGAATGAAATTCGCCCAGTCGGGAACACTGTGCGGCTGCTGAACGTTGCCCCTCTAGACCGCCCAGCTGTTCCACCTAGTCCGAGGAGGCATTGCCACATGACCCAGCCGGATCACGCTGCACAAGGCACACAGGAATCCGAGGAGACCGTTGATCGCGGCAGCCGCAGGAACCAAACGAACGACAACCCGTCCGCGGACTTGGTTCGCGTCTACCTCAACGGCATCGGCAAAACCGCACTGCTCGACGCGGAGGAGGAGGTCGAACTCGCTCAAAAGATCGAGGTCGGACTCTACGCCCAGCACCTCTTGGACGACCCCGATGTGAAGCTCACCCGCGCAAAGAAGCGGGACCTAAAAATCCTGGCTAAAGAAGGCCGTAAAGCTCGCGCCCACCTGCTTGAGGCCAATCTCCGCCTCGTAGTGTCCCTGGCCAAGCGTTACACTGGCCGGGGCATGCCGCTGCTTGACCTGATCCAAGAGGGCAACCTGGGTTTGATCCGGGCAATGGAGAAGTTCGACTACTCCAAGGGGTTCAAATTCTCCACCTACGCCACCTGGTGGATCCGCCAGGCAATCACCCGCGGCATGGCGGATCAATCTCGCACCATCCGCCTGCCAGTGCATCTGGTGGAGCAGGTGAACAAACTTTCCCGCATCCGTCGCGAGATGTACCAGTCCCTCGGCCGCGAACCCACGAACGAGGAGCTGGCGGAGGAATCCGGCATCGAAGAGTCCAAGATTGAGATGCTGCTGAGGCAATCCCGCGATCCGGTGAGCTTGGACATGCCGGTTGGCGCCGATGAGGAGGCGCCGTTGGGCGATTTTATCGAGGACGCCGAGGCGACCGACGCGGAAGATGCGGTGGTGACAACGCTGCGCCACGACGACATCGAAGACATCATTAATGGTCTGGAGCAGCGCGAGCAAGACGTGATCAGGATGCGCTACGGCCTGATCGACGGCGTGCCCCGTACCCTCGACCAGATTGGCCGCCAGTTCGGCCTTTCCCGCGAGCGCGTCCGCCAGATCGAGCGCGAAGTGATGGCTAAGCTGCGCGCCGGAGAACGCGCGGATCGCTTGCGCGACTATGCGATGTAGACCGCACTCCCCCAATTGTCTAGCCCAGCACCCCGTTTAGCTCCATCCGTACCCTTGCGGGCGCTGGGCTAAAGTACATGCCATTGGTCTTCGGACCTCCACCCACCACCGCGATTGGAAGGGAGCATCACCGTGCGTGACCTCGTTGACACCACAGAGATGTATCTGCGCACCGTCTACGAATTGGAAGAGGAAGGCATTACGCCGCTGCGCGCCCGTATCGCGGAACGGCTGGAGCAGTCGGGTCCGACTGTTTCTCAAACCGTGGCCCGTATGGAACGCGACGGGCTCATTGTGGTGGAACACGATCGCTCGCTGTCCCTCACCGAGGAGGGGCGACGCCGCGCAACCGCCGTGATGCGGAAACACCGTCTCGCAGAGCGGCTGCTTACCGACGTGTTGAAGCTGGACCTCGACCAGGTTCACGACGAGGCCTGCCGTTGGGAGCACGTGATGAGCGAAGAGGTTGAGCGACGTGTCGTGGCCGTGCTGGACAATCCGTCGCGCTCTCCCTTCGGCAACCCCATCCCTGCACTCGAGGAGATCGGGGCGGGTGGTGCTGAGGTGAGCCAGAAAGGGACCCGCGCAACCGACCTACGGTTAAGAGAGTCGGCGCGCGCGAAAGTAGTCCAGGTCAGCGAGATTTTGCAGGATGGCGCTCTGCCGAAAAACGCGGGCCAACTGGTCGGCGCGGTTGTCACCCTGATCCCGCTCGACGGCGGCGCGCTCGAGGTAGCCACACAGGACGGGAACAACTTCCATCTCACCGCCGATGTCGCTCACGCTCTCCGTGTCGAGCCGGAGAACTAGAAAGGCCCCCCAAATGAAACTTGTAGTCACCGGCGGAGCTGGGTATGTCGGAAGTGTGTGTGCCGCCACCCTCCTCGAGGCCGGGCATGAGGTTGTGGTGGTTGATGATCTGAGCACGGGTAACAGGTACGCGGTGCCAGATGGCGCCACCTTCGTTGAGGGCGAAATCCAGGACGTAATTGACGATGTGCTTGCTGGCGCTACCGGTGGCCCGGTAGACGGTGTGCTGCACTTCGCTGCAAAGTCCCTCGTGGGTGAGTCGGTGGATGACCCCGCAATGTACTGGCACGGCAACCTGGACGTCTCTCTTTCGCTCCTGGACGCAATGCGCCGCCACAACGTGTCCTCACTGGTGTTCTCGTCTACCGCTGCCACCTATGGCGAACCGGAGGTGGTGCCAATCACCGAGGACGCTCCCACGCACCCAACGAACCCGTACGGGGCTACGAAACTTTCGATTGACTACGCGATTTCCTCGTACTGCAATGCTTATGGCCTTGGAGCGACAAGCCTGCGATACTTCAACGTCGCAGGGGCCTACAACGGCATCGGCGAAAACCACATTACTGAGACTCATCTCATTCCGATCGTCCTCCAAGTGGCACTGGGCTACCGCGACAAGATCTTGGTGTACGGCGACGACTGGCCGACCAAAGACGGCACCTGCGTGCGTGATTACATCCACATTCGAGACCTGGCAGACGCTCACATGCTCGCTTTGGAAGCCAACACCCGTGGCACCCACCAGCTCTACAACCTCGGCTCAGGCGACGGGTACTCCGTACAGGAGGTCATCGAGGTTTGTCGCGAGGTCACCGGTCACCCAATTCCCGCCGAGGTGGCGCCGCGTCGCGCTGGGGATCCCGCAACGCTCATCGCCTCGTCTGAGAAGATCCGCCGTGAGCTTGGTTGGAACCCCTCGCGCACACAATTGCGAACCATCGTCGAGGACGCGTGGGAGTTCACCCGCCAGCTCGGTGACCGTTCACACTCCGCCCACTAACCATTTACGTAGCGAGCCCGTCCCACGTTTCTTCGCACCCGCGGCGGCATAACTCCAGCAAGGCGTGCCCCTGCCCGATGCCCATAACGTTTGCGAGCAGAAGCGACAGGGAGTGTCCGTGCACCTCCTCTTGGGCTGTCATCAGCGCGGCGATCGCCCAGCCGTTGAGCCCAAGGGACACAGCTACCATCGCCCACAGGCACAGGGCATTAGCGCGAATCGCACCGCCAAAGTTTCTAGCGACGGTGAGCAGGACTGCCCCTGCAGATCGGGGATGATCCAGCGCCTCAACAATGAGGAAATCGCGCAGAGTATTTCGCGACAGCATTGCGGCGACAAGCTCAACATCCTCAATGCTCGAAAACACGTCCGCGATAATCAAGTTGCCGTCGCTGTCCAAGATGCTGGCGTTTGGGGCCCCGACAAACACGTCACAAGCTCTCTCTATGTCTCCCCTCGCCAGCAGTGGTGCTACTCGGGTGAGGTCAACCAGCTCAGTGCCGCGTTGGTGCGCTCGCTGCGCGAGAGCCTCGCACGTGGCCACGTCGCGATCGAAAACCGCCGCAAAGTGAGCGTACAGTTCTGCCTTGTGTAGTTCGGGTAGCACCCCATGATCGATCAGCGGACGCATCGGTTCGGTTGACACAACTGAGGAGACTGTCCCGTTTGTATACGCCTCGGCCCACCCCCACAGCTCACCTGCAGTGTCTTCGTCTGGCCCGAACACGAGCTGATACGGCGTGCCGTCGGCAACCTCCGAGACAATCCAGCATGCTTCGACGATCTCCCCGAACTCGTCCGCCGCCTTTCGCAATCCTTCCGCAGCAACCACAACCATGTGTGAGTTCGGCACGCGCGTCACAATGACCGCGAAGGTGGCTACGTGCGCCCCGAGAGGGATGGACTGCAGGGCCCGTTGAATGCTACCGGTGCTGCCCACGTCGGCATCGATGTATGTTCCAATGTCGAGAACACCGCCGCTAGCCGGCGGGGAGTACACGTTGACTAGAATTACCGCCTCATTGGGGAAATACCCTAGGGCCCCTGGTATGGAGGCGATGAGACGAGAGGGTGAGCGGAGAATTTCCGCGCCCGGGTGCGGAAACGGTGGTTGTGGCGGCTGGTTTGTTTCATTCGGTTGTGGCTGTGTATCCATAACGATTAGACGGTCAGTTTGCCGCGCCGGTTCCACGGGACACCAATTTTTCCCGCGCAGCCCTTCTTCCGCGCGCTTCCTCCCGTCGCTATGCGGTGTCGGGCACAATGGAATGATTCTGCGCCGCTGCCCGTTGTGTCAATGGAGCAGAAAGCCTGGAGGACAAGCCGGCCAGGCGAGCGATTGTAGGAGGCCACGACCATGACGCAGGAACGTCGCATGTACGAACTTGAGTACCCCGCGCCGCAGGTGAGCGGGGAACCCCAGAATGGCCCCGCACTAGTTATTGCTATGCACGGTTACGCCGATGCAGGCCACGCGGTTGAGGCAGCCGCGGATCACCTCAAGGCCGCATTAGAGTCCCGTACCGTCGCCACATTCAGCAACGACGAGTTGATTGACTACCGCTCGCGCCGTCCGACGGTGACACTCGCACATGCGGAAATCACCGACGTGGCGGATCTTCAGCTGGATATGCGGGTGTTGCGCGACGAGAAAGGCGCGTCTTTCCTTCTGCTGTCCGGACCGGAGCCGGATCTGCGCTGGGAGGCGTTTAGCGGTGCGGTGGCAGATCTCGCCGACCGGTTCGGCGTGAGCAAGACGATCTGCTTGTACGCCGCACCGATGGGCGCGCCCCACACCCGCCCACTGGTCGTCTCCGCACACGGCAACGACCGGGATTTGGTTGGATCTATGTTCACCTTCGACGGGATGGTCAGTGTGCCCGGCTCGGCGTCTATATTGATTGAGCGCGAACTGCACAAGCGTGGCCGCCCAGTTGCGGGCTACACGGCACACGTCCCGCATTACGTTGCCGCATCCCCTTACCCACACGCCACGTTCCAGCTGCTGCAGTCTGTGGAAGACTCTACGGGCCTGCAGTTTCCCCTACGCTCCCTCGAGGCGGATATGGGCCGCGTGTCGCAGCAGCTAGCAGAGCAGACAGGTAATTCCGACGAAATTGCCCAGGTGGTTCAAGCCCTAGAGGAGCATTACGACCGGGAGATGCAGGAATACCGGGACCGCCACCCGCAGGCGATGATGCCGGGTGAGGCGCAGATGCCCAGTGGAGAAGAGATCAGCGAGGCGTTTGAAAACTACCTGACGGCGATCGAAGATCGGGATCGCAACCGCGACCAGCAGCGCAGCCTGCCCCACAGTGAGGAGACGGACCGGAGGTTGCGCGACCATTACTTCATCGATCCCTCCGCCCCGGGGGACGCAGACGACGGCCGGGGCGGCGGCTCCGATGATGAGGTTGGTGGCGGCGAAGACGACCTGCGCTAGTGGTGTCGGCCGGTGGGCTACGGTGAGAGCTGTGATGCTGACCGATTTGCTCGAAGATATTTCGCAGGCCCCCGAATCACTCTTTGAGGATGCCGTCTGGGACTCGTTCAACGCGTGGACGAACTCCCGCGGCATAACTCTTTACCCTGCGCAGGAAGAGGCATCGCTCGCACTGCTCGCCGGCGACAACGTTATCTTGGCCACCCCTACAGGGTCGGGCAAGTCGATGGTGGCTAACGCCGCCCACTTCATTGCTTTGGCGCGGGGGCAACGCTCGTTTTACACCGCCCCGATCAAGGCGTTGGTCAGCGAGAAGTTCTTCGCGCTGTGCGAGATCTTCGGCGCGGAGAACGTGGGCATGATGACCGGCGACGCCACTGTGAATTCCAACGCGCCGATTATTGCCGCCACTGCCGAAATCGTCGCCAACATTGCCCTGCGCGAAGGCGCGGACGCGAAGATCGACCAAGTGGTGATGGACGAGTTCCACTACTACTCTGAGCCGGAGCGCGGCTGGGCCTGGCAGGTGCCACTTTTGGAGCTACCGAAGGCCCAGTTCCTGCTCATGTCTGCCACGCTTGGAGACACTGCCTGGCTAGAAGAAGACTTGACCGAGCGAACCGGGCGCGACACCACCTATGTCGGCGGCGCGGAACGGCCCGTGCCATTGGACTTTCACTATGTCTTCTCGCCCGTGCACGAGACGATTGAGGAACTTCTCGCAGACGGAAAAGCACCGATATATGTGGTCCACTTCTCCCAGCGCGAGGCCACTGAGCGTGCCCAGGCGCTGACCAGCATGAGCATTGTCACCGCAGAGGAGAAGACGCGGATCGCGGAGGAAATCGGGGATTTTCGCTTTACGACGACCTTCGGGAAAACCCTGTCCAAACTATTGCGCAGGGGCATCGGGGTTCATCACGCGGGCATGCTGCCCAAATACAGGCGCCTGGTCGAGCGTCTGTCTCAGACCGGGCTGCTCAAGGTGATCTGTGGAACTGACACACTCGGTGTGGGCATCAACGTGCCGATTCGCACGGTATTGATCACCGGGCTGGCTAAGTATGACGGCACACGCCAGCGCATTTTGAAGTCCCGCGAATTCCACCAGATCGCCGGGCGCGCCGGCCGGGCTGGCTACGACACTGAGGGAACGGTGGTGGTCGAAGCGCCGGAGCACGAAATAGAAAACGTCAAGCTGCGCCGCAAGGCGGGAGACGACCCGAAGAAGCGGAAGAAGATACGTAAGAAATCCGCGCGCGACGGCGAGGTGAGCTGGTCGGAGAACACCTTCGAGCGACTCAAGGTGGCCGAGCCGGAGGAGCTGACCAGCCAGTTCAAGGTGTCTAACTCCATGTTGCTCAACGTCGTAGCCCGCCCGGGCAACGGCTACGAGCACATGCGCCACCTGCTGCGTTCCAACCACGATCCGCGCGCGAAGCAGAACCGCGACATTATCCAGGCCGTGAACCTGTTCCGGGGCCTGATCAACGCGGGTGTTGTCGAGCGCACTCCAGATTCGCCCGCGTACCGTCCCTACACCCTCACGCAGGAGCTGGACCGGGATTTCGCGCTAAACCAACCCCTGTCCCCCTTCGCGTTGGCGTTTCTCACGCTCTTGGACCCGGAATCCGAGATGTACACCCTGGACGTGATTTCGGCATTCGAGGCGATTTTGGACGACCCGCGCCAGCTGCTGCAGGCCCAGCAGACCGCGGCCCGCGGCGAAGAAATCGCCGCGCTCAAGGCCGAGGGCGTGGATTACACGGAGCGCATGGCAATCATCGAGGACGTGACCTACCCCAAGCCTCTCGCGGACGAGCTGGACGAGGCGTTCGACACCTTTACTCAGGGCAATCCCTGGGCCAAAGAATTCGAGCTGTCGCCGAAATCCGTGGTGCGCGACATGATCGAGCACGCCATGACGTTTTCGGACCTCATTGCCACCTACGGCCTGGCGCGTTCGGAAGGGGTAGTGCTGCGTTACCTCACCGACGCGTGGCGCACGCTGTCGTACTCCATCCCGGACGCGTACATGAACGATGAGCTCGAGGACATCGTGGTGTGGCTCGGCGAATTAATCAGGCAGGTAGATTCCTCGCTCATCGATGAGTGGGCGCACATGACCGGCGACGACCAACCGGTGAGCCAGGACACCATCGACCGCGAGCTCGCGTTCGGCGTGGAGGACCCTACCGCTCTCACTGCGAACCGCCGCGCGTTCACCATCATGGTGCGCAACTACTTCTTCCGCCTAGTGGAGCTGTTCGCCTACGAGAAAGAGAACCAGTTGGCGGAGATGCTGGACTACTTGGAGCCAGATAGCCGGGTGGACTGGCCCGCGGCGATGGACGACTACTTCGACGAGTACGACGATGTCGACCTGGGTCCCGATGCACGCGGACCGGAGTTCTTCCACCTGGCGGACACCACCGGCAGGTCATGGAGCGTCACCCAAATCATCAAAGACCCGGAAGGGGACAACGCGTTCCAACTGCACGGGACGGTGGATCTCAATGCGTCCGACGAGGCCGGTGAGGTACGGCTTTCGTCGTTGAAGATCGTGGGCGGGTAACCAGAGGACATCTGCAGCCGAAACGCGGACGGGGCTACTCTCCCTGGGTTAAATTGTTCTAGAAGACATTCGGTTTGATTTGTGAGGAGGAACATAGATGACCCGCACGATCGTTGTCGGTGCTGGCATGACCGGCCTAGCCACCGCGTGGCACCTGCAGGAGTATGGGCACGAGGTGGAGGTACTGGAGCGCATCGATGTCGCAGCCGGTTCATCGTGGGGCAATGCCGGCTGGCTCGCACCGGGCAAAACGATCCCGCTGTCGAACTCGAGTCTGTGGGCATACGGTCCGACCGCTCTCTTCGACAAACACGCTGCCCTCGATGTCCCCGTACGCGTCGATCCGAAGCTGTGGCGCTTCTGTGCCAACTTCATGGCGCATGCGACCGACCGCGCGTGGGATAAAACCATGGCGGGGCTGACGAAGGCCGACCTTGCAGCCCTCGCCGCCTTCGACGAGCTGGAGGCCGGCGGCGTCGATGCCACCACGCACGAGGGCCCGTTCATCATTGGTTTCGAAAACGAAAAGAAAGCCGGCGGCTTCCTCAAAGAGGTCGAGGGCGCACAGCGGCACGGCCAAGAGATTCCGTTTGAACGGATCACTCTCGACGATGCGAGAGTTGACGCCCCGATGCTCACCGACAAGGTCGGCGCGACATACCGTATGGGCGGGCAGCGATTCATCGAGCCGGGCCCCTACTGCCAGGCCATCGCGGATTCAATCGTTGAACGCGGCGGTAAGGTCACCACAGGCGTTGAAGTCGTCGAAGTCCGCTCGACGCGCAAACCTACAGTCAAGCTCGCCACCGGTGAATGGCTGCACGCCGACAACGTCGTGCTGGCCACCGGTGCCTGGCTACCAAAACTCGCCAAGAGTCTCGGGGTGAACACCCTCATCCAGGCAGGCCGCGGCTATTCGTTCTCCGTGGAGACAGAGCAGCCGGCCACATGTCCGGTGTACTTGCCGGACCCGAAGATCGCCTGCACCCCTTACCAGGGTCGTTTCCGCGTCGCTGGCACGATGGAGTTCAGGGGTCCGGACGAGCCGTTCCAGCCGGGGCGCGTCGCCTCGATAATCCACACCACCAAGCCGTTCTTCCGCGGCATCGACTGGGACGACCGCCAAGACGAATGGGTGGGCTCGCGCCCAGTCACACCTGACGGGTTGCCGCTTGTGGGCGCTACTAAGGCGCCCAATGTCTACACCAACGGCGGCCACGGCATGTGGGGCATCATCCTCGGACCCCTGTCCGGCAAGATGCTGGCCAAGCAGATTGAAACGGGCGAAGTGGACGAGACTATCAAACCGTTCAACCCGCTGCGCGGCCCCTTCGGCGGTCTTTAGCCCTCCACATGTGAGGTCAGCGCAAAAACCTCCGGCCGGGGTCGTTTCCAGCCGGAGGTTTTCGTCGTCGTAAAGCTGGCGCTTAGCGCGCGTCCTCGATGGCGATTGCCTGCGCCACTGCCTGAACCACGCCGGCGACCTTGACGGCCTCCCAGACCTGCTCTTTGGTCACGCCCTCCTCACGGACAGTGTTCGCGTGCGCCACGGCGCAGTGCTCGCAGCCGTTGATGGTGGACACGGCCAGAGACCACAGCTCGAAGTCCGCCTTCTCCACGCCCGGCTTCGAGATGATGTTCATTCGGAGCCCGAACTTCACGTTGGCGTAGTCGTCGCCCAACCAGCCCTTGGCGCGGTAAGCAACGTTGTTCATCGCCATCACGGTGGCCGCGCCGTAAGCGGCCTCCACCGCCTCCTCGGACAGGTGCTCCATGGCCTCTTCCGCGATTTCGGCGATCACCTTCGCGTTGCGCGTCGCCGCTGCGGACGCGAGCAGGGTACCCCAGAGTTGCTGCTCGCTGAGCTCGGTGGAGCGGGTAAGCGAGCCGAGGTTAAGCTTCTGGTCCTTCGCGTACTCGGGCAATGCGCCCCGCAGGTTATCAATGGACATCGTGCACTCCTTTGCAGTACGAGTTTGCTTCTTCCGGGCTTGGAACCGGAGGTACTACTTGAGGGACTCCTGGACGACAGCCATCTTGTCGATGTTCTTGGTCGGGTCGTTCTTCTGCCAGTCGCAGGCGCAGACTTCCTCGGACTGCAGCGCGTCGAGGACACGCAGCACCTCGTCGACGTTGCGGCCGACGGCATCCGGGGTCACGGAGACGAACTGGATGATGCCGTCCGGGTCGATGATGAAGGTGGCGCGGTCGCACACACCGTCAGCGTTCTCGACGCCGAGGGCACGGATCAGATCGTGGCGAACGTCAGCGAACATCGGGAACGGGATGTTCAGCAGGTCCTCGTGGGTAGCGCGCCAGTTGAAGTGGGAGTATTCGTTATCGGTGGAGCCGCCGAGCACCTGGGTGTCTCGATCCTCGAACTCCTCGTTGAGCTTGCCGAAAGCGGCGATCTCGGTCGGGCACACAAACGTGAAGTCCTTGGGGTAGAAGAAGACGATCTTCCACTTGCCCTCGTACTTATCCAGTGACACGTTCTCGAAGTAGTCGTCCGGAGAAGCGGCGTTCGCTTCCTTCAGGTTGCCGCCCTTCAGCGCAACGAGGTCGAACTCCGGGAAACGCTCTCCAACGGTCATGATCGGCATGTGATTTCCTCCAAAGAAAGTGGTCAAACTGAGTTTCAGCGGACAGATTCCAGTATGGCACAGACAGTGCGCACTTTCAACGAAAAAACTTATGAACCTCGGGTACCTTAATAGGCATGGGCAATAGAGAATATAAACCCACGCTCGCTCAGCTCCGGACGTTTGTCACCATCGCGGAGCAAAAACACTTCGTCTCCGCCGCGACCAAACTCGGCATCTCGCAGCCGTCGCTGTCCCAGGCCTTGGCGGCGCTAGAAACGGGCTTGGGGATCCAGCTCATCGAGCGCTCAACCCGGCGCGTCATCGTCACCCCCACGGGCGAAGAGCTACTCCCCTATGCCAAGGCAACGTTGGAGGCCGCGGACGCGTTCGTTGCGCAATCCCGCGGCGTTTTCGGTGAGCTTGCAGGGCCCTTAAACATCGGCATCATCCCCACCATTGCCCCGTACATCTTGCCCGCGCTTCTCACCCTGCTCGAGGAAGAATACCCCGAGCTCCAGCCCCGGATCGTGGAGAGTCAGACCGAAAATCTGCTGCAACGGCTGCGCGACGGCCATATCGATGTCGCCGTGCTGGCCACCCCAACCGCAGCGAGCGGGGTGACGGACATCCCGCTTTACGACGAAGCGTTCGCCGTCGTCACCTCCCCCGAGCATCCTCTGGCCGGGCGGGGCGATCTGCCCCTGGAGGCGCTCAAAGACATGGACCTGCTGCTGCTCGACGACGGGCATTGCCTTCGCGACCAGATTGTGGAGCTGTGCAAGCTAGCTGAGGTCAACCGGACACCGGGGGCGCAATCAGCCACCCGTGCAACGTCGTTAACCACAGTGGTGCAGCTAGTGGTCGCCGGGCTCGGTTCCACACTGGTGCCGTTGTCTGCAGTCGCCACGGAGTGTGGGCGTCCCGGCTTGGCCGTATCCACTTTCGACGCGAGCGTGGACGCGAAGCGAACCGTCGGTCTTGCCGTGCGCGCGTCGTCGCGCCGTCACGCGGAGTTTGAGCAACTGGGGCAATTGATCACACGCGCCTACAGGGAGGCGACGGAATCGGGCAGGACGCTCCTGCCGCGCTAAACTCACGCTCTGGCTATGAACGATCACACATCCCCCACCTCGTCGTCATCGAAAACGGACAACGCCCAGCAACCGACCAAGTCCGTAAAGTCGCAGCTCTACCAGGCGCTCGATGACGTACCAATCGCCGACGTCCGACGGTTCCGCCGGCGGCTCAAAAACGCCAACTCTGCAAACGCACTTGCCGCGATCGGTGTTGACGTGGAGGCGGCCCGTTCGGGCGTCGCTAAGCGCGATGCCCACATACCGCCGATTGAGTACCCAGAGCATCTTCCTGTGTCCGCACGACGCCAGGACATCATGGATCTTGTCCGGGACCATCAAGTGGTCGTCATCGCAGGTGAAACAGGCTCCGGCAAAACCACCCAAATTCCGAAGATGCTGCTGGATATGGGGCGCGGCAGACGCGGTCTGATCGGGCACACGCAACCGCGAAGGCTGGCTGCCCGCACCGTAGCCGAACGCATCGCAGATGAGCTGGGCCAGGAGATCGGCGAGTCTGTCGGATATGCGATCCGCTTCGACGATCGCGTGTCGGATACCACTGCTGTGAAGTTGATGACAGACGGCATTCTCCTCGCCGAAATGCAACGCGACAGGTTCCTCAACGCCTACGACACCATCATCATCGACGAGGCCCATGAGCGCTCCCTGAACATCGACTTTCTCCTCGGCTATCTCAAGCGCCTGCTGCCGAAGCGTCCGGATCTGAAGGTGATTGTCACATCCGCGACGATTGACCCGGACGCATTCGCGCGGCATTTCGCAGATGCGGAGGGCAATCCTGCTCCCGTCATCGAGGTGTCGGGGCGAACTTATCCGGTTGAGATCCGCTACCGCCCGCTCGTGGAGCCCGTGGAGATGAAAGACGGCTCGGTCAAAGAGATCGACACCGACATGATTGACGGCGTAGTCGACGCGTGCAAAGAGCTGATGCGCGAGGGCGACGGCGATATTTTGTGCTTCTTTTCTTCCGAGCGCGACATCCGCGACTGCATGGAAGCTATTGAAAAACAGCACTGGCGAGGCGTGGAAGTCGTGCCACTGTTCGGCCGCCTGTCTAACGCCGAGCAACACCGCGTGTTCGCCCCACACTCAGGCCGGCGAATTGTGCTGTCTACCAATATCGCAGAGACCTCACTGACCGTGCCCGGAATCCACTACGTTGTGGATACCGGACTCGCGCGCATCTCGAGGTACTCGACGCGCACGAAGGTTCAGCGCCTTCCCATCGAGGAGATCTCGCAGGCCTCAGCCAATCAGCGTTCGGGCCGGTCAGGCCGCACCGCAGATGGCGTGGCAATCCGGCTCTATTCGGAGGAGAACTTCGCCGCGCGCCCCGAGTTCACCGATCCTGAAATTTTGCGCACGAACCTCGCCTCAGTCGTGCTGCAAATGATTTCGTTGCGGCTTGGAGACATCAGCGAGTTCCCTTTCATCCAGCCGCCCGACCGCAAAGCCGTACGCGACGGCCTCATGCTGCTGCACGAGCTCGGCGCCATCACCGACAAAGAGCGCGGCGGCGCACCCGTCCTCACCGCGGTGGGGCGCGACATCGCCCGCATTCCCGTAGACCCCAAAATGGCGCGCATGCTGGTCGAGGCCAACCGCCTCGGCGTTCTCGACGACGTCACCGTCATCGTGGCCAGCATGACCATCCAGGACGTGCGCGAGCGGCCGCTGGAGTACCAGGCGCAAGCGGACCAGGCCCATGCCCGGTTCAAGGACGCCACGTCGGACTTTCTCTCCGCGCTCAAGCTTTGGGACTATATCGGGGATTCTCGCGATGAGCTGTCCGGCAACGCCTTCCGCAAACGCATGAAGCGCGAGTACCTGCACTACATGCGCATCCGGGAGTGGTTCGACCTCGTGCGCCAGCTGCGCGACGTAGAGCGCAAGCTTGGCTGGTCCCGCGCGGAAAACGTCGCCGGCGAGCGCGATGCAGACGCAATTCACAAGTCGCTATTGACTGGGCTGCTGTCCAACATCGGTGCACGCGACGGCAACTCGAAGGAGTTCCAGGGGGCGCGAGGGACTCGGTTCATGGTGTTTCCCGGGTCGTCGCTAAGCAAAAAGCCCCCAGAGTTCCTCATGGCTGCAGAGCTGGTGGAAACCTCGCGTTTGTGGGCGCGCGACGTAGCCAAAATCGAGCCTGCGTGGGTCGAATCCGCCGCCGGGGACTTGATGAAGCACAGCTATTCCGAGCCGGTGTGGTCGCGCAAACGCTCCGCAGCCATGGTGCACCAAAAGTCCATGCTTTACGGCGTGACCATAGTTCGGGATCGCCTGGTGCCCTACCACCGCGTGGATGCAGCAGGCGCGCGCAATATGTTTATCCGTCACGCGTTGCTGGGGGGCGATTGGAACAGGCACCACCAGTTCATCGACCACAATGACGCCCTCCTCGCTGAGGCGGCCGAGGTGGAAGAAAAAGTTCGCCGACGCGGCCTAGTGGTCGACGAAGATACGCTGTTCGACTTCTATGACTCACGTCTACCGGAAACCGTCACTACCGCACGCCACTTTGACTCGTGGTGGAAGAAAAAACGGGCTGAGGACAAGCACTACCTCGACTTCGACCCTGCCAAGTTGGTCGATGATGGCGGCGTGGACTCCTCCGTGGCCGCCTTCCCCGAAGTATGGCGCCAAGGCACGATCGATTACGCACTGCGCTACAAGTTTGAGCCGGGCGATCCTTTCGACGGCGTCACCGTCGAAGTCCCAGTCCCGCTGCTAGCTAATCTACGGCCCGAGGGGTTTGACTGGCTAGTACCAGGGTTGCGTTCTGAGTTGGCTGCCGAATACATCCGCACCCTGCCAAAAGCTCTGCGCAAGACAGTGGTTCCAGCCCCCGACTTCGCCGAGCGCGCCCTCGACGCGATCCATGCAAACCAGGCCGACAGCAAGAGGACTGACGAGGAGCTGCGGGAAACCCCGTTTGCGGACGCGCTCGCAGACGCATTGCGCAACGTCGGCGGCCGCGGCATCAACGGCACGGACTTCCAACCGGACGCACTACCGGAACATTTGAAGGTGACGTTCGCAGCTATCGACCGCCGAGGCAAAGTCGTCGACCACGATACCGACTTGTCCGCCTTGAAAAGCCGACAAGCAGGCAAGATCAAATCCTCGGTTTCGAAGGCGGGTCGCACCTCCGAGTCCGCCGCAGTTGCCAAATGGACCGCCGACTCTCTCGGAGAGATCCCAGCTACGGTAAGCACCACCATCGACGGAAACGCCGTCGATGCATACCCCGCTCTGGAGGCAACGAAGGACGGCGTGAAAGTCACGGTGCACCCGACGAAGGCTGCAGCAGACGGGTCCATGGTGACTGCGACACTAACGCTGCTCCTGCGGGAAATCTCCGTCAACGCCGCACAAATGACGAAAGGACTGCCGCTGCGACAGAAGGTCGCAGTGGACCGGTACCCGCACGGAGGGGCTAGCGGACTAGTCGAAGACGCGCGCGTGGCCGTGATCCGCGACCTTATGTTCTCTCATGGCGGGCCTGTGCGATCACCTGAGGACTTTGAGGCGCTCGTGGCCAAAATTCGGCCACAAGTCCCGGGCGCGGTGCGCCGCGTCGTGGTGACGCTTGCGCCTGCGCTGGCGGAATACGCGAACATTGCGACAGAGCTCGAGCGGTGGGAAGGGCCAGCTATCGATGACATGAGGGAGCAGCTGGAGTTCTACCTGCCGAAGCACGCAGTAACCGTGCACGGCATCGGACACCTCCAGCATCTGCCTCGCTACATCGACGCTATGCGCATCCGTCTGGAAGACATGCGATTAGATCCGGACCGTGACGCCGACCGGCAATCTGTCATCGACTCGGTAAAGCACTATTTGGCCCAACGGCTCAACTCCCTGCCAGCCGGGCGTTCCAAGTCAAAGGCGTACAAGGAGATTCTCTGGCTCATCGAAGAGCTGCGGGTGAGCTTGTTCGCCCAGCGCCTAGGAACTCCGAAACCAGTGAGTCAGCGCCGCATTGAGAAGAAAATTGACGCATTGCGGTAACGGGGAGCGCTTAAAAGTCCTCGCGGTCTCGACGCCGCATCAAGCGGATTTCAGACTCAAAGTCGTCTGCACTCTCAAATGATTTGTAAACAGATGCGAAACGGAGGTACGCCACTTCGTCGAGCGCGCGAAGAGGCTCCAAGACCGCAAGCCCAATCTCGTGGGCGGGCACCTGAGAGCTGCCCTGCGCCCGAACTGTCTCCTCCACTTCTTGCGCGAGGCGCTTCAGCGCGTCATCGGTGACGTCTCTGCCCTGGCAGGCACGCCTCACACCGACGATGAGCTTGTCCCGGTCGAACGGTTCGCTGACGCCATTGCGTTTCACTACAGTCAGCACCGCCTTTTCCACCGTAGTAAAACGACCCCCACATTCCGTGCATTCTCTTCGGCGCCGAATGGCGGAGCCAGCTTCAACCAACCGCGAGTCAGTGACGCGGGACTGCTCATTGTGGCAGAAGGGACAAATCACGGTTTTCCACCCCTCAGGTTGCATCTTTTTGAGACTGCAGTGAGTCTACGCCCCCCTCACCTGAAGTCTGCCCCCGATATCGCAGAAGAAACCTGACCACCAGTCGTTGACGCAGCGACGTCCCCGACACCGGAGAACACGCCGCCAAAAGCTGCGCCAATCAACAGTGCTGCCGTCATGCACACTCCCAACAACAAGGTGTCTCTTGTCTCGCGCCGGGATTCGAACGGGCTCTCATCGCGTATCGCGCCCGTATTCTGAGCCCCATCCGAGCGCTCATTTTTTCGACCATCGAAACTTATAGTTCGAACAGCATTCTGTGCGGAGATTCGAGATCCACCAAGTTCTACGTCCCATACTTCCGCTGGCGGGACTACAGTTGGGGCAGCCTGGCGGCCGACAAAGGGGCGCTGCACTGGGTTAATAACTACGGACACGATCGTGCTCCTTTCATCTCGCGGCAAACACTACGTTCGATATCGACATGTTCGAACACACTCACGCTCGTATGTTCGAATACGCTTACACGTTCGATTTATAGCACCCGGTGAGAAGCGTGTCTACTCCATATGTCAATTCATCGAACATGAGTGCCCTATCTGGTAGGTTCGTAACCGCGAAATCACCCGCCGAGCCCGAGGAGCGTTCATGGCAAAGAAAAAGTCCGACCCAGGCAACCCGGATTACAACGCGCTATCAGACCGTCAGCGCCGCATTTTGCAGGTCATCCAGGATGCTGTTGTACTGCGGGGATACCCGCCAAGCATCCGCGAGATTGGTGACGCTGCGGGTCTGCAGTCCACTTCCTCTGTTGCCTACCAGCTCAAGGAGTTGGAAAAGAAAGGTTTCTTGCGGCGCGACCCGAACAAGCCGCGCGCAGTGGACCTGCGTCAGCTCCCAGATACGGGGCGAAAGAAGCGCAAGCCGCAGGAATCGAAACCAGATGAGGCTTCGAATGCTCGCTATGTCCCGGTAGTCGGGCAGATCGCTGCCGGCGCCCCCATTCTGGCGGAGGAGAACGTCGATACCTACTACCCGCTGCCGGAAGAGCTGCTCGGTGACGGAGACGTGTTCATGCTGCGAGTGGTCGGCGAGTCCATGCGTGATGCGGGCATTCTTGACGGTGACTGGGTGGTTGTCCGCTCGCAGCCAAACGCAGAGGAAGGCGAATTCGTTGCAGCTCTGCTCGACGGAGAAGCCACCGTTAAGGAGTTCCACCGCGATTCCACAGGCGTGTGGCTGCTGCCCCACAACGAAGCCTTCGAGCCGATCAAAGGCGACGAAGCGGAGATTATGGGGCGCGTCATCTCGGTATTCCGTACGCTATAGAAACGCTTGCGCGCCGACGTGTCGGCGGTGGGAAACGCGCAGCTAGAGATTCAGGAGAACAATGTACGCCGAAGAGCGCAGGCGCCAGATCGCGTCACTGACTGCTGTTGAGGGCCGCGTCAACGTCACTGAGTTGGCGCTGCGCTTCGGCGTGACTGCGGAAACCATCCGCCGCGACCTCGCCGCGCTCCACGATGAGGGTGTCGTTCACCGCGTGCACGGTGGTGCCGTTGCGAACCAGTCCTTCCGCTCGGCCGAACTCCCACTCGATGCCCGGCAACGCGCATCCTCGTCCGCGAAGACTGCCATTGCGGAAGCAGCGCTCCGGCTCGTACCTCGGGCTGAGCACTGCACAATCTTTCTTGACTCGGGCACCACCATCAGCAGTCTGGGCACTCGTCTCGCCGGAATTGGTGGCCAACAGGCGTACTCGGTGGTAACTAACTCCATCCCGACCGCGCTCGAGCTCAGTGGCGCCGGCCTGCGGGAGGTCCAGCTACTGGGCGGCACCGTCCGCCCCATCAGCCAGGCGGTCGTGGGCAGTACGGCGCTGAGGACGCTCGCGCTCATTCAGGCCGATGTCGCGTTTGTGGGGACCAACGCCTTGTCGGTCGAACATGGGCTGTCCACCGCGGACGCCCAGGAGGCTGCCGTCAAAGCGGCGATGGTCACTAATGCGCAACGCGTGGTTGTGTTGTGCGACTCAACGAAGCTCGGCAACGATTACGTGGTCAGCTTCGCCCCGCTCAGCGAGATCGACGTGGTTGTCACCGATGCTGGTGCACCGCCCGCTTTTGTAGAGGAGCTACGGTCACACGGCGTCGAGGTAATTCTGGCTTCGGCCGAGCCGCTTCGCGATTAGTCCACTCGCAGATTCATACGATCATGGTGGCATTGTTTCAGTGCGCAGACCTACACTCGGTACGACAGTAGGTAAACAACAGAAAGGATCCCCTGATGGCTTCTAAGACTGTGAAGGTTGGCTCCACCGTCGGGCTGCACGCGCGCCCAGCGACAGTTATTGCGGATGCCGCCGGTGAGTACGACGAGGAGATCTTGCTTACCCTCGTCGGCGGTGACGACGACGAGACGGATGCAGCATCCTCGCTGATGATTATGGCGATGGGCGCGGAACACGGAGACGAAGTCACCGTCACTTCAGACAATGCCGAGGCGGTTGAAGAGATCGCCTCACTCATCGAGAAAGACCTCGACGAGGAGTAAGCGCTCCTCGCTAATCGAAGAGCATATGCCCGGGCCACGGCCCGGGCATATCTTTGGCCTTGCTACTTTATGCAGCATGGATATCATTGTTCGTCCGACCGCTGGAGAAGTCAGCGAGTACGCTGCCGACATCATTGAACCGTTCGTGCGTGCCGGTGCCACCCTTGGGCTCGCCACAGGCTCCACGCCGAACCCGACATATATCGAACTTGCTCGCCGCCACCGCGAGGAAGGATTGAGCTTCGCCAATTGCGATGCGTTTCTGCTGGACGAGTATGTCGGTCTCGAGCGCGAGGACGAGCAGTCGTATTACGCCACCATCCGCCGAGAATTCACTAGCCACATCGACATTGATGATGCGAAGGTTCAATCTCTCGACGGCCGGACGGACGATCCGGAGGCGGAGGCCCGCAGTTACGAGGATCGTATTCGCGCCGCCGGGGGCGTCGACGTACAGATCCTCGGGGTGGGTGCGAACGGCCACATTGCCTTCAACGAGCCTCCGAGCGCACTGGACTCCAGGACGCGCCGGATCGATCTCCACCCCACGACCGTTGCAGATAACGCACGCTTCTTCGACAACGAAGAGCAGGTTCCCCGCCAAGCGCTTACCCAAGGCGTGGGCACCATCATGGAGGCGCACACCATCGTGCTTATCGCGACGGGCGCCAACAAGGCTGACGCAGTCAGGGCCCTGGTCGAAGGACCCGTGACTCCGGGGTGCCCCGCATCGGTGTTGCAGAACCACCCGCGGACGACGGTCGTCCTCGACGAGGAAGCCGCATCTCAGCTGCGCCGCTAACCCACCACGAATTCGGCGTACTGTTCGGCGAGCACGCGCGGTAGGCGGACGTCGATGCGAGTACCCGCCTCTTCGTACTCTTCAGAGCGAACCGTGCCCTCGTCGTGCACGCGGCTCACCACATCACCGCGTGTGTAGGGAACGACCATAGTCACGTGAGCGTCGATGGCGTTAAGGTGCTGCTCTATACGCGCCTCGAGCTCGTCAATCCCCTCGCCCGTCAGCGCAGAGACGAACACTGCGGTCCTGCCGGTCTTTTCAAATGCGTGGCGGAGCTCTGCAAGCACGAGCGGGTCGGCGTCATCGATCTTGTTCACCACCACGATTTCGGGCGGCATTTCCTCACCGGAGTCCCTGGTGACCTCGGCGAGCACCTCGTTAACTGCCTCGATCTGCTTCAAGGGGAACGCGTCGGAGCCGTCCACGACGTGGAGGACCAAATCCGCGCCGGCGACTTCCTCCAGCGTTGATTTAAATGCCTCCACGAGCTGGGTGGGTAGGTGGCGAACGAAACCGACTGTGTCCGTCAGCACCACATTTCGCCCGTCCGCCAGCTTGGCCTTTCGCGTTGAGGGATCCAGGGTGGCGAAGAGTGCGTCTTCCACCAAGACACCCGCACCGGTCATCGCGTTGATCAACGAGGACTTACCCGCGTTGGTGTAGCCGGCGATAGCGATCTTCGGAATGGTGGAGCGTTGACGCTGAGCACGCTTGACCTCACGCGCGGTGGTCATGTCGCGTAGCTGGTGGCGCAACTTAGCCATCTCAGTGCGCAGACGACGCCGATCCGCCTCGATACGCGTCTCACCTGGACCGCGAAGGCCTACGCCGCCGTTGGAACCTGCGCGACCGCCGGCCTGGCGTGAGAGATTGCCGCCCCAGCCACGGGTGCGGCTGTAGAGGTATTCCATCTGCGCCAAGCTCACCTGCGCCTTGCCCTCCTTGCTCTTCGCGTGCTGGGCGAAGATGTCCAGGATGAGCATGGTGCGGTCGATCACCTTGATCTTCAGCGCTTCCTCCAGTGCGATCATCTGCGAGGGCGAGAGTTCGCCGTCGAAGATGACCGTGTCCGCGCCGGTTGCCTGGACAATATCTCGCAGCTCCGAAACCTTGCCGGAGCCGATGTACGTGCCCGGGTCCGGCTTGTCCCGCTTTTGGTAGAACATGTCCAATACTTCGGCACCAGCCGTTTTCGCGAGCGCGGCCAGCTCCCACATGCTCGCCTCAATCTCCGCGACGGTTCCTTCCGTCCAGGCTCCGACGAGGAGCACCTGCTCGATGCGGAGCTTTCGGTACTCCACCTCGTAGACGTCAAGGTGATCCTCGGAACGAAGCTCCGTGGATCCAGCGACCGAGCGGAAGGAGTTGCGGTCTGCCAAATCGAGTGCGCCCACCGTCGGCTCGGTGCCGGGTTGCGGCTCGTTGTGGCGGAATGCCTGGCGAAGCAGCTCGTCGTGAGCGCGCTGATCGGGCATCAGTTCGTCGTCAAGCAAAAAGTGTTCTTTCCTGTTTGTTGCATGTTTCACTGTCATATCTACCCGATAGAACGCGAACAGGCACGGGATTCTTCCCGGCACCGCCGAACGACTAGAATCTACGGCCATGAGCACAGCAGTGAGCACCGATCTTTCCGCACTAGGCCTGAGCTTTGACAAGTGGCAGGACGCGGTGGAGGCCGCTATCGCTACGGACCGGTTGGCAGTTGTGGGGGAAGTCCGGGGTGGGCAGCTAATTCAGTACACCGACCCGTCAGGCGCACAGCTGAACATTTTGGCTGTGGAGCCGTTTGCCACGTTTGCGGGCTTCGAGTCAGTCACGCGCACGTACGCGCACATCACACCGCTTAACGACGTCGTCGCGCTGGCCGACATCGTCGATCCGCGCGGCAACGCCATGGCGTCGCTGACGGTCAACCTGGCCCAGGAGCCGCTGCTTGTGGACGATCCAGCCCTGGAATGGCAGGAGCTATCCGTTTCTGCGCTCGGTCTGGCTGTGGACTACTACGAATCCACCGACGCTTACCTAGCGTTGCACCCAGGCGCAGTGGTGGGCACTGTGACCTCCGCAGGCGCGGAAGCTGTGGCAGCCGGCAGCGCAACGACCCCGGACGCGAGCGCGGAATTCTCCGGCCGCGTGCTGGAAGCGGAGTACCGCACCTCCGCACTCACCGGCCAGCGCTTCATTCACGTCTCCGTGGATGCGGCTTTCCCGTTCGACGTGTGCTTGCCTGACGGGGAATTGCCCCAACGCGATTCAGTGATTGCCGGCACCGCCGTAATGGCCGGCTCCATCCCCACTGCTTCTGGCGGAGGATGCGGGGGTTGCGGCGGATCTTGCGGATGCGGCGGCCACTAACCGTGTAAGTGGTCGACGATGAGCTCACCCGACAAGGATCTGTCACGAGCGCTACTCGGCGCACTCGTACTCGCTGCCTGCGTGCTGCTCGTACTCGCGCTGAAGCTTCCGGGCCTACTGCTGTCGGCGCTGCTGGTCATCGGGGCGATCCTCATCTCCCGCCGCGTGCAGGCGGACCCGGAAGTGTTGGCCATCCGTTCCTCGCTGCAATACGCCCGCGACGACATCGCGGAAGTACTCGCCGCCTACGACCAGCTGCAAAACGGTGCTGCCGCCTCTGATATCGCGGACCGCACCCTGCACTACCCTGCGCTGGCGAACCCGGACAACTCCGTGCCCCAGGTCAACGAATTCCTTTTGCGCGCTTCTTCGGCACGCCGCTTCCTCGAGCGCATCGACGGCTACCTGGAGTCCGCCTCAGCTGACAAGGCGCAGCTCGAGCGCATCCTCACCGTCGCCGACGAGCGCGCCTTCGAGCTGCAGGAGGCCTGGAACGACGCGCGCCGGGCGGCCAAGGAGATCGGCCCAGCCTAGAGGCAAGTTCGAAAAGCGCTATGAATATTCGGGCCGCAGCCTAGCGCATCCTTACAACTCGTTCGTAAGCTCTCCACGGAAAACAATGTTGGACGGGCCGGTCATTGTGGCTTCGCCGTCTGCGAGCACGACCTCTATGGAACCGCCGGGCACGTTCACAACGACAGAGCCGTTTTCGATGCCCGCATCCGCCAAAGCGGCCTGCGCGGCGGCCACGGTGCCGGTGCCGCACGAGCGGGTTTCCCCCACGCCTCGTTCCCAGACACGCATGTGGACCGCACCGTCGGTGAGTTCGGTAAGCACTTCCACGTTGACGCCCTTGGGGAAAAACTCGGGGTCGAACTCAGGGGCCACAAACTCCATATCCGCAAGGTCCGAGGGGGTCATCCCCGGAATCACGCACGCCAGGTGGGGGTTGCCCACGTCCACGCCGATGCCCGCGAACTGCTGCTCGCCCATCGCCGCGGTGGACACACCGGTGACCTCGACGCGGCCCATGCCCACGGAGACAATCGCGTCGGCGCAGTCGGCGGAGATCACCCGGATGCGCTTGACACCGGCGCGGGTGTCAACGTCGAACTCGGAGGCGTCTACAAGCCCTTCGGCAACCAAGACGTGGGCGAACGCCCGAATGCCGTTTCCGCACATCTCCGCAACGGTGCCGTCGGCGTTGCGGTAGTCCATAAACCACATGCCGTCTGCTCCCCCGCGGCGCACCACGCGCAGCAGCCCGTCGCCGCCGACGCCGGCGCGGCGGTCGCAGAGAAACGCGACCTGCTCCGGGGTCACGTCGAGCTGGTCGTCCACATCGATGAGGACGACGAAGTCGTTTTCGGTGGCATGCGCTTTGATAAATTTCACGCCAGCGAGTTTAACGCGGCCCCCACCACGTCCGCGCCGGCAGCGTCCAGCCACACCGTGCGCGGGTCGCGGTTGAACCAGGACCGCTGGCGCCGCACATAGCGGCGGGTGCCGGTGATGGTCTGTTCCACCGCCTCTTTCTCGGTCAGTTCCCCGTCGAGCATCGCCAGGACTTGGGCGTAGCCGATCGCCCGCCCGGCGGTGGAATCCCGCACCAGGCCGGAGTCCACCAGGCCACGTGTTTCGTCGATAAGCCCCTGCTCGAACATCAAGCGCGTACGCAGCTCAATGCGCGGGTTGAGCCAATCCGCGTTCGTGCGCAGCCCGAGGATGCGCGTGCCCCAGCGCGGCTCAGCGTTCTTCGGCGGCTGGGACGCCTGGAAGGGTTTGCCCGTCAGCTCGATCACCTCGAGGGCGCGGACGGTGCGGCGCGGGTCCTTGTCCTCGATCACACGCGCGGCCTCCGGGTCCACCTGCGCCAGCTCTGCGTGCAGTGCATCTACGCCGATGTCCGCCAGCCGGTGCTCGTACTTCGCGCGCACGGCTGGATCGGTGGGTGGGAACGCCCAGGCGTCGATAAGCGACTGCGCATACAGCATCGACCCGCCCACGAGCACCGGCACCTTGCCGCGCGCCATGATCCCCTCCACCGTCGCAACCGCCAGCTCCTGGTACTCCGCAACGGACGCGGTGCGCGTGACGTCCCAGATGTCTAGCAGGTGGTGCGGGATCCCTTCTCGCTCATCCACAGCCAGCTTGGCGGTGCCGATATCCATGCCCTTGTACAGCTGCATGGAGTCGACGTTCACCACCTCGCCGCCGAGCTTGCGGGCAAGCGCGATGCCTAGCGCGGACTTGCCGCTGGCCGTGGGGCCTACTACTGCGATCGGTCTCATACGCACCACTGCGCCACATATCGGCCAACGCCAAGGGTGTTGTCATGGTCGATCAACGCCGCATCGCGTCGCGGCAGAGCCGCAAGCTGGTGCCAAAGCGCAGGCTCGGGCAGCAGCTTATCGACGACCTCCGGTTCCCCGCCATCGAGCCACCCACACAGCCGTTGGTGGTACTCCGGTGCGCCCTCTACCAGCGCAAGTGGGGCGCGCGGCGTGAGCCCGGCCGGGCCATCCAGCACCACCACGGTGACCGAGTCTGTGTCGGGGCTGCCGATGTCGTCCCGGACCGCGCGTACAGGCAGGTCCCCTATCGAATACCGCGCAACGAGCTCGCCCAGGTAATTGCCCCCGCGCACGGTGATCTGCGGCCCGCCCCAGGCGGCGAATGTGCCGGTTCGGGAGGTGCGCCAACGCTCATCCATGGAACAGACGATGTCGATCGGCCGCCCCGCAGCAGTACCCGCGAGCTTTCTCATGGCTTGGAGGAGGCGGCGCGAAGCTGCGTCATCAGGCGAAAGCGCGAGGGCGGGCGATCCCGGCACAATCCAGAGGTTGGGTCTCACTCGCACCACCCTACCCAGCGCCCCGATTGCTCCCCGCAGCGGAGAGACTGGCTGTAGTATCGCACGCATTGCGCAAGGCAGCCGCGACGCGCGGCACAGGGCGGCTTACCGGGCCGCGGAAAGGAAGTCCACGATGACCGAGTCCAACTCCACCCCCACTCCGGGCACGAAGGTGCCGTCTCCGGCAGCGATGGCGAAGAAGCCAGGGCCGCGGCCGGGTGCCGCGGTGAAAACCGTCACCCCGGCGCCGGTGCCGGCGCGCGAGCCCTCGGACCCTTCCAAGTTCGGCCGCGTGGACGAGGAGGGCAACGTCTTTCTCACCCGCGGTGGCGAAGAGCGCCAGATCGGTTCCTGGCAAGCGGGCACGCCCGAGGAGGGCTTGGCGCACTACGGCCAGCGCTACGACGATGTGGTCACTGAGGTCGAGCTCATTGAGTCCCGTCTGCGCGCCCACCCGGAGGAGGCGGACGCGATCCGGAAGTCAGCCGAAACGCTGAAGGCGTCGCTGGCGGATGCCGCCGTAATCGGCGACATCGACGCAGTGGAGGCGCGGCTGGATACGGCAATTGCCGCCTCCGATTCCGCGCGCGAGCAGGCCAAGGAGCAGAAGGCGCAGCGGCGCCAGCAGGCAATCGCCCGCAAGGAAGCGCTCGCTGCTGAGGCGGAGGACCTCGCCGAGAACTCCACCGAGTGGAAGGCTGCGGGCGACCGGATCCGCGACATCCTGGAGGAGTGGCGCGGCATCCGCGGCATCGACCGCGCCACCGACGACGAACTGTGGAAGCGTTACTCCCGCGCACGCGACAGCTTCAACCGCCGCCGCGGCTCCCACTTTGCGGAGCTGGACCGCGGCCGCGCCCAGGCGAAGAAGGCCAAGGAAGAACTTGTGGAGCGCGCGGAGGCGCTGAAGGATTCCACCGAGTGGGGTGAAACCGCCCGCGCCTACCGCGATCTGATGACGGAGTGGAAGGCCGCCGGCCGCGCCCCCCGCGAGGTGGACGATAAGCTGTGGGAGCGCTTCCGCGCGGCACAGGACCACTTCTTCGAGGCCCGCAACGCCGTCAACGCTGAGCGCGACCGCGAGTTCGAGGCCAACGCCGACGCGAAGGACGCGCTGCTGGCGGAGTACGACGCGCAGATTGATCCAGCCAAGGGCCTCGGCGGCGCGAAGGCGAAGCTGCGCGAGCTGCAGGACAAGTGGGACGAGATCGGCTACGTTCCACGCGGGCGTGTGCGCGAGTTCGAGGACAAGATCGCGCGCATCGAGCAGCGTGTAGCGGATGCCGAGGACTCCCGCTGGCGCAAGACCGACCCGGCGCAGCAGGACAAGGCGAATCAGTTCCAGGTCAAGGCGGACGAGTTCGTACGCCAGGCCGAGGCCGCAGAGGCGAAGGGCGACGCGGCGAAGGCCGCCTCGCTCCGCGAGCAGGCGCAGCAGTGGCAGGAGTTCGCCGACGTGGCCGCCAAGGCTGTCAACGAGGGCTAGTGCTGCACCCTCACCTTTTCGTCCCCCGCCCAGATCACGGCGACAGCGCCGAGGCGGTGGTCGGGGGCTACGCGTTTTCTGCCACGCTGGCCATTCAGGACATCACCGGCCTTGCCACCTCCGGTGTGTCCGCGCCCCACATTGCCAAGCGCCTCGAGCCGTCCGCTGAGTCGGAGGCGATGCTGTTCGGGTTAACGTCTGCGCAGCACCTCCGCCCAGTTACGGATGTGGGATATCCCGAGCTGTTCGCCGACGATCTCGACGACCTCGATGCCTGGTTGTTCGTCTCCCTGCCACTTCTGGAGGACCGCGGAGTCATCGAAGCCAACTTCACCTTCGACTCCGAGCTCGCGCCGCTTCCAGGCGAGCCCATCCCCGCCGCACCGTGGGCCAGCGCCCTGACGCTTCTCGATGACCTCTCGGTCCGCCTCAACCGGCCCACGCGCCAACTCTGGGTGACTCACACCGTCAATGCAGACGAACCGCCGAAGGTGCGGGACTTCGGCTACGTTCCAGCGTTCCGCGAGGACCAGGCGACCTTCGACGCCTCTGCGGTTGCCACACTGCCTGGCACATCGCCGTGCGAGCTCGACGTTGTCGAAGGTCCCGGATTTTCCTCCCGGCGCACCGCAACGCCGGAGGAGGTGCAACAGTTCTCCCGTCTGCTCACCGCAGCCTCCCGCGACTACCCGCGCGGCGATCTCGTCATGGACACCATTGAGTGGGACCTCGCCCGCATCCGCGACGCTGGCGCGCGGCTCAACGACCGCGGTGGCGCGCAGCTGACAGGCCTCGCCTACGTCGACGGCGAGATTGTGGGACTGTGCGAAGTGGTCCGCTACGCCTCCGACAACCCCAAAGTGTGCGAACTGGGCTTGGTCTACGTTCTGCCCGGGCACCGCGGCCACGGCATCGGCTCAAACATGCTCCGTGCCTCCCTCGAACGGGCGACGCACGTGTGGGAAGACGTGGAAACGGTGTACTGCTCCTTCCCCGCCGACGCCCCCGCCGCGAAGGCCGTCATGCGCGCCTTGGACGCCGAAGTGGTTTCTGCCACCACCGCCTGGCAGAAGTACTAGTCCAATCGCTTGTGGCGCTGGGCGGCGCGGGACCTTCGGTCGTCGATAAGCAACGGGTTTTCAGTCTCCCTCGTCGCCGCCTGCTGGGCGAGCGCGACTTGGTCCCGGCCTTGAGCCTCAGCGCGTTCGCGGGCGACGGCCGCCTGCGATGCGTTGCGCGACAGAATGAGCGGGAAGATGGTAAATACCACGACAGCCGCCGAAAGAATAGCCAGGTAGTACCCGGGGCCGCGGTGGATATCCACCCCGCTGGAGTTGCGCAGCCAGATGCCCAGCACCGAGAACACGAGCGAGACGGCGGTAACCATCCAAGCAGGCACAGCCAGCGCGAACCGCTGAAGCGCTACAGCGAGCGTGGTCACAACGCCGACTCCGATTAAGGAAACCCACGCAAAGACATACTCCGTGATAGCGGTGTGTGCCTCCTCGGCCGCACTGCTAGCGGCGAGCACCTGCCAGCCGGAGGCGTCTCCGACAAACGGCAGGAACAGCGACACCAGGTACAGCGCAACTGCCGCGCCGAGCACCCAACGCTTCGCCCCCATATCGACGGTGGAGGCTGCGGTTTTCTCCGCTTGGGCAAGGGATTCGGTGTTGGGCTGCGTCATGTCGCACAACTGTAGCCCTAGCCGCCGCAGCAGGCGGAATCCGCCGACACAGCGGCGGGCCGGCCGATGGACGGCAGGCCGAGACCCACTCCGATCGGCGCGGTGGTGGGCACCTCGCCCCGCGCGGAGTTGTCGCCCGCCTGAGTGCGGCGGTGCGCGTGGATGCCGGAATCCGCGATCAGGTAGTGCGGCTTCGCCTCAGTGACGGTGACCGTGACGTAGTCGCCCGGGCGAACCTCGCCGTCAACGGCGCCCTCGAGTGCGAAGTGCACCAGGCGCCCGTCGCGGGCACGCCCCGACATGCGCTGAGTGCGGTCGTTTTTGCGGCCGTCTTCCTGCACTAAAAGTTCCTGGCGCGTACCGACGAGCTTCGCGTTCTCCTCCGCACTGATACGCTCCTGCAGCGCGTGAAGCCGCTCGAAGCGTTCCTGCACCACCGCCTTGGGGATTTGCTTCTCCATGTCCGCCGCTGGCGTGCCCGGGCGCGGCGAGTATTGGAACGTGAACGCAGAGGTAAAACGCGCCTTTTCCACCACGTCGAGCGTGGCCTGGAAATCCTCCTCGGTCTCACCCGGGAAACCAACGATGATGTCTGTGGTAATCGCGGCGTGCGGCAACTTCTCACGGACTTCGTCCAAGATGGCCAAGAACTTCTTCGAGCGGTAGGACCGGCGCATGTCCTTGAGTACCTTGTCTGAACCGGATTGCAGCGGCATGTGCAGCTGCGGGCACACGTTGGGCGTCTCGGCCATCGCATCAATGACGTCGGAGGTGAATTCCGCCGGGTGCGGGGAGGTAAACCGCACCCGCTCAAGGCCCTCAATGTCGCCGCAGGCGCGCAGCAGCTTCGAAAACGCGGAGCGGTCGCGCTCCATGTCGGCGTCGACAAAATTCACCCCGTAGGAGTTCACGTTTTGGCCGAGCAGGGTGACCTCGGAGACTCCCTGATCCACTAACGCCTTAACCTCCGCGAGGATCTCTCCCGGGCGGCGGTCGATCTCCTTGCCTCGCAGGCTGGGCACAATACAAAAGGTGCAAGTGTTATTGCAGCCCACAGAGATGGACACCCAGCCGGCGTAGGAGGACTCACGCTTGGCGGGGAGTACGGACGGAAAGATCTCGAGGGATTCGGCAATCTCGACCTGGGCCTCGTCCTCCACGCGGGCACGGTCCAATAACGCCGGCAGCGCGGAGATGTTGTGGGTGCCAAAGACAGCGTCGACCCACGGAGCCTTCTCGATAACGGTGTCGCGGTCTTTCTGCGCAAGGCAACCACCGACGGCGATCTGCATGCCCGGGTGCTCAGCCTTGACGTTTTTCAACTGCCCAAGGGAGCCGTAGAGACGCTTATCCGCGTTATCGCGCACCGCGCAGGTGTTGAAGACCACTAGGTCCGGCTCCACTCCGGCCTCGGCCGCAACATAGCCAGCGTCCTCAAGCATGCCGGAGAGACGCTCGGAGTCGTGCACATTCATCTGGCAACCGAACGTGCGCACCTCGTAGGTGCGGGGATTGCTGTTTAGGGTGGTGCTCGCCGTAGTCACGGCGAGACAGTCTAACCAGGTGCGCTATAACCGCGAAATAGCTTGAGCGAGCCCGTCGATCTGCTCGTCGGTGTGGCTGGCCATCACCGTCACCCGCAGCATGGCGGCACCTCGCGGCACGGTAGGCCAGCGGATGGCGGGCACGAAATACCCGGCGGCGCGCAGCGCGGCAGAGGCGCGTACCGCCTCACCTTCGTCCCCGATGGGGACCGGGATGATAGGGCTCGGCCACTCCCCCATGCCGAGGTGCGTGGCCAGTCTGCGGATGTTGCGGTGCAGCGCCGGCACCGGGCTTTCTGCCCCTTCGAGGATTCCAATGGCGGCCGACACCGCCGCGCATGTGGCCGGAGCAGACGACGTGGAATACACGAACGTGCGGGCCTTCTGCCGCAGCATCCCCGCGACCGGGGCGGACGCAGCCACTGCCCCGCCCTCTACTCCGAGGGCTTTCGATGCGGTGGCGACGAGGATGTCCGGATGGTCGTCGAGAAGCGCGAAATGCTCGTTGATGCCACGGCCGGTCGCGCCAAGGGTGCCGGTGCCGTGAGCGTCGTCGACCATGAGCGCCGCGCCGTGAGCACGGCATACCTCGAGCAGCTCCGGCACTGGTGCAAGCGTGCCGTCCATCGAAAACAACCCGTCGGTGACCACGAGGGCGTTGCCGTTGTACTGGGCAAGCAACTCGTCGACGTCGGCGGGGTCCCGGTGGCGAAAGACGCGCACCGTCGCGCCCTGCGCTTTAGCGAGCCGGCAGCCGTCAATGATGCTGGCGTGGTTGCGCTCGTCGGAGAGGATGAGGACATCGGGCCCGGCAAGCGCCTGCAGCACACCCGTGTTGGCGAGAAACCCGGCGGAGAAAAATGCGGCGTCCTCGTACCCGAGGAAGCGGGCGAAATCGCGCTCAACCTGGCGATGTGCCTCGGTGGTTCCGGTGGTCAGCCGTGATCCGCCGGAACCCGCACCGAACAGCGCAAGCGCATGTGCGGCGGCGCCCCTCACCGCGGGGTGCTCCGCCAGGCCTAGGTAATTCGAAGAACTGAATAATACGTATTCCTCGCCGCCGATGCCGCTGACCGGGCTTTGGCCCGTGCAAAACACAGCGGGGGTGCGTTCGAGCCCAGCCGCGCGCCAGTTGTTGAGGACACGCTGGGCATCGCGGTCCAGCCAGCTCATTGAGCGCCTCCAACAAGCACGGGGGAGTGCTCGAGATAGTGGACCAAGTCTGCCGTATCGTTCGTGTCCACCACGAAAAGCCGCCCACCTATAGGGGACCCCGCCGGTTTCATGTTACTCACACGCAGGTAGCCGAGCGACTGCGTTGCCACGTACCCAGTGGTGTAATCCGGATCGTCCGAAATACACACTTCCGCAAGCACCGCTGGGTGGTGGGCTACTTTGGAAGCGAGCACCAGCGCGTCGGTTACCCGCGTCTTTCCGGATCCCTGCTCGGGGCGCTCCCCCGTTGCTGTGGCGGCATCCATCGACGTCACCCGCACGCCGCGAGCATGATCCCGCTCGAGACGCTCGCCGGTGGAGGCATCGAAGAGGATCGCGCCACGCATGTCGCGCACGCTAGTTAAAAGTTCCCACGCGCGCTCCGCGTGCGGCGTCAGCGGGTCGAGGGTCCGCAGCACTACCTCGCGGGCTTCGTCCAGAGCGCGGGAGCCTGCCTCCGTGATCGAGAGAGCCGGGATGCGCATGACATCGCCATGGATTGCTGCCACCGTAATCGTTATCGAATCGGGCTGGCCCTTGCCGTGAGAAAGCGCCCGCCGGCTCATGGCGGCGCAGACGGTGCCGACCTCGTGTTCCTCCACGATTCGCTCCGCGCCGGATATGTGGGCGCCGAGCGCGCTGGAGCGCATCTTCACGCTGAACAATGCCATGTTCACCAGTCTAAAAGACTGCCCTGAACACCGTTCAAGTTTTTTCGCTATTGTTCACGCTCCGCGATCCGCGCGTCGAGCTCTTCGCGCGCGATGCGCAACGCCATGCCCTGGTTGAAGCCGCGCCGCGCGAGAGCGCCGACAATGCGGCGCAGATACTTGTCATACTCGGCGCGGTCTGCGGGGGCGGTTCTGACCTTGCGTGCAGCTTTCGCCGCAACCGCACGTGCGGTTCGCTCCTCATCGTCCTCGGAAATCTGCTCAAGAGCGGCGGCCCGGTCCGCCCCCGCGACACCCTTGTCCCGCAGCTCCATGTCCAAGGCTCGGGCGGATTTGCCCCGGCGAGCCGCACGCTGGCGTACCCACTCGTGGGCGAACTGAGCGTCGTTGACCAAGCCGGAGCCAGCGAGATCGTCGATCACCTCATCCACCAGCTGAGGCTCGAACTCCGCCTTGATCAACCGCTCCCGCAGTTCCGACCGGGAACGCGCACGCTGGTCCAGCAACCCTAGGGCACGCTTGCGAACTGGAGCCAGCGCTTCTTCACGCTCACGGTCGAACAGACCAGTGCCCGGCTCGTACGCGTCAAGCGCAGCTTGCAGCCGGGCAACCTTGTCGGGATCCGGCACCCGCTACTCCGCGTTCGCCGGTGCCGCACCCGCCACATCGTCCTCATCATCGAAGTCGATGTTGGGGACCATGTCCACCGGGTCATCCGTCAGCTCGTCGGAGACGTTGGCGTACTTGCCCACGTGCAGCGCCTGGAAGATCTTGTCCTCGATCTCGTTTGCCAGGTCCGGGTTTTCTTTGAGGAAGATACGGGCCTTTTCCTTGCCCTGGCCTAGCTGGTCGCCTTCGTAGGTGAACCAAGAGCCGGACTTTTTCACAATGCCGTTTTCCACACCCATGTCAATGATGGAGGACTCGCGCGAAATACCTTCCCCGTACATGATGTCGAACTCGGCGATCTTGAACGGCGGGGAAACCTTGTTCTTGACCACCTTCATCTTGGTGCGGTTACCAATGGAATCTTGGCCGTCCTTCAGAGTTTGGATCCGTCGGACATCGCAACGCACGGAGGCGTAGAACTTGAGCGCCTTACCGCCCGTAGTGGTCTCCGGCGAGCCGAACATCACGCCGATCTTCTCGCGCAGCTGGTTGATGAAGATCGCGGTGGTACCGGAGTTATACAGCGCACCGGTCATCTTTCGCAGCGCCTGGGACATCAGGCGAGCCTGCAGGCCGACGTGGCTGTCGCCCATCTCGCCCTCAATCTCGGCCTTTGGCGTCAGGGCGGCCACGGAGTCGATCACTATCATGTCGATCGCACCGGAGCGAACCAGCATGTCCGCAATTTCCAGCGCCTGCTCGCCGGTGTCCGGCTGGGAGACCAGGAGGTTATCGGTATCCACTCCGAGCTTTTTCGCGTAGTCGGGGTCGAGTGCGTGCTCGGCGTCGATGAATGCCGCAATGCCGCCGGCACGCTGCGCCTCCGCGATGGCGTGCAGCGCCACGGTGGTTTTACCGGACGATTCCGGGCCGTAAATTTCGACGATGCGGCCGCGCGGCCAACCGCCGATGCCGAGCGCCACATCGATCGCGGTATTGCCCGAGGAAATGGACTGAATCGGCGGACGGTTTTCGTCGCCTAAGCGCATAACTGCGCCTTTGCCAAAGTCCTTCTCAATCATCGCCAATGCGGCGTCAAGAGCATTCTGGCGGTCATTGCCCGCCGAGGCGGCAGCCTTCTTCTTCGTTGCCATATGGTGTTCAACCTCCAAGTAGTCGGCGGCGCGAGATGCGTCGCGTGCACAGTTTCCTCATTAGACGTATCGCCATACCGCTTCGGTTCCCTCAACTACCGAGAAAACTCCCGCGGAAAACGAGACACACTGTAGAACGCGACCGCGACATGCAAAACGATACACGCAAACGTGTTCGAACTGCAATGGGACACGCAACGCGTCGCCTTGGATTGGCAGACGCCTCAGCGCCCCGGGCGGTCGATGCCAAGGCGGCGCGCTTCGGGGATGTCGAACGCATCGCACAGCCCCTGCCACGCTTCCCGCGGGTCCACACCATCATCGATGAGCTCAGCTGACGTCTTGCCAAAGCCCGGCAGCACCTGAGTCTGGATGATCCACTGCGCCCGGCCCGAGCCGAACTCGTCCTGCACAAGCTGGTGAAACTCCGTCAAACGCATGGAGCCGAGGGTACACGCCACCGGCCCGGTACACTCCCGCGCATGAGCAAAAACTCCGCTGCGCAGGACATCGCGCTGATTGCTGTCTTCGCCGCAATCATCATCATCCTCGGTTTCGTATCCATTCCCGTCGGCACCGCAGGCGTTCCCATCGTGCTGCAAAACGCTGCCGTCATCCTCGCCGGGCTGGTGTTGGGGTGGCGCCGCGGATTCTTTACCGCCGCGATTTTCCTGCTTGTAGGCCTGGCGCTGCCCGTGCTCGCCGGCGGACGCACGGTTATCTCAGCACTCGGCGGCCCCACTGTGGGCTACCTCGCCGGCTACCTCGTATCCGCAGCGGTGGCGGGCGCCATCGCGTACACCGCCCCGTTCCGCTCGAACAAGGGGGCGACAGTGGGTGTGCTGGTTTTAGCGGGATTCATCGGTTTGTTTTTCCAGTACCTTTGCGGCGTGTTCGGTCTGATGTGGCGTGCGGAGATGACGTTCGGGGCGGCTTGGGGAGCACAGGCGCCGTTCCTCGTCCCTGACGCCGGCAAGACCGTACTCATGATCGCCATCGCGTTCGCGGTGCACCAGGCGTTTCCGGATCTGCGCGGGAGCCGTCGCTAAGCACAATGCCTGCCATCGAATTCCGCGACGCGGCCGTGAACTACGACGGCGAGCAAGTACTCGCGCCGCTCAACGTCAGCCTCACCGAGCAGCGCATCGGCGTCATCGGTTCGAACGGCTCCGGCAAATCCACCACGGTGCGACTGATCAACGGGCTGATCGAACCTACATCCGGGCTTGTGCTTTACGACGGGCTCACGCCCGAAAGACACGGCAAGGAGATCCGCAAACGCGTCGGGTTCGTCTTCTCCGACGCCGAATCGCAGATTGTCATGCCGCGCGTCGCCGACGACGTAGCCTTTTCATTGCGTCGCTTCAAACTGCCCCGCGACGAAGTGAAGCGCCGCGTGGCTGAAGTGCTTGAGCGCTTCGAGCTGACGGATCGTGCCGAGCACTCCCCCCACACCCTCTCCGGCGGCGAGAAGCAAATGCTCGCGTTGGCGTCAGTACTGGTGATCGAGCCGGACACCATTATCGCCGACGAGCCGACAACGCTTTTGGACCTGCGCAACCGGCGCCGCATCGTGCGCGAGTTGATGGCACTCGACCAGCAGCTCATCGTGGTCACCCACGACCTGGAGATGCTGCGCGACTTCGATCGGGTGCTGGTCATCGACGACGGCCAGCTGGTCTACGACGGCGCACCGGGTGAGGCCATTGCCTTCTACACCGACCTCATGGATGCGAAGCCATGATCCGGGAACTTCCCCTCGGTGTTTACGTGCCGGGGACGACGCTGTTGCACCGCATGGGAGCAGCGCTGAAATTCGTGTTGCTCGTAGCCTTCATCATCGGTGTCACCGCGTTGCCGACGCAGCCCTGGCACGCCGTGATCGCCCTTGCGTTCGTGGCTGCGCTCTACGTTTGGGCACGTATCCCCGCCCGCGTGGCGGGGCGTCAGCTGGTGCCATTGCTGCCCGTGCTGGTCTTCCTCGGCGCGTTTATGGTGTGGCAAAACGGCGTTGCATCCGCCCTCACGGTGCTTATCGGGCTTCTTGCCACCATTGCCGCCGCAAACCTGTTGACGTTGACCACCCCCGTGGAGGAACTACTTGCCGAACTGGACCGCGCACTTGCGCCGTTCGGGCGCGCCGGCGAGCTGGTGTCGCTGACCATCGCGTTGACGATTCGGTTGATCCCCCTCACGCTGGCGACTGCGAACGAAGTGCTGGACGCGCGCAAGGCCCGCGGCGTCGGCTTCTCCTTCACCGCATTCGGCATCCCGCTGGTGATTCGGTCTGTGCGCCGCGCGAAGATGATGGGGGAAGCGCTCATGGCCCGCGGCGCGGTGGACTAGCACCTGCTTAACGACGACGTTCCGCCCGGCCCCCTCATGCGAGGGACCGAGCGGAACGAGTCTATCGGCGTGTGTTGTGCTACTCGCCGCGCAGCTCACGCATGCGCTGAGCGACCGCGTCGTCGGAAACCTCTGTGCCAGCCGGGCCAGCCGGGGTAGCGGAACCGGCTTGCTGGACGCCCGCCTGGGAGGCGGCGACGCTACCCTGGGCGGGGTTCCCCTGCTCGATGGCCTGCTTGTTGCCGGAGGTCAGCTCGCCTGCCATCTCGGCGCGCAGCTGCTCCAAGCGGCCGTGGCCGGCCATCTGGATACCAGCCTGTTCAACCTCGGCCATACGGCCCTCGATGGAGTTCTGCGCCAGCTCGGCAGCACCGAGCGCGTTAGCGTAGCGGCGCTCGATCTTGTCGCGAACCTGGTCCAAGTTGGGCCCAGTCGACGTGATGGCGTTCATGGACTGCATGGTCTCGGAGACCTTTTCCTGCATCTTCGCCTGCTCGAGCTGGGAAAGCAGCTTCGAGCGCTCCGCAACCTGCTGCTGAAGGTGCGCGGCGTTGCGTTCGACAGCCTGCTTTGCCTGAGCGGCCTGCTGCAGGGCCTGATCGTGCAGTTGCTTGGTGTCCTCGACGCCAGCCTCCGCGGTAACCAACTGCGCGGCAAACGCTTCAGCGGCGTTTTCATACTCCTGTGCCTTCTGCGCGTTGCCTTCGGCACGTGCCTTGTCCGCCAGCTGCAGTGCCTGGCGTGCGTTTGCTTGTAGCTTCTCCACGTCTTCCAGGCGGCGATTGAGCTGCATCTCCAGCTGGCGCTGGTTGCCAATTACGGCAGCTGCCTGCTGGGACAGTGCCTGGTGCTGCCTCTGAGCGTCATTGATCGCCTGCTCGATCTGGATCTTCGGGTCTGCGTTCTCCTCGATCTTGTTATCGAAAAGCGCCATCAAGTAATTCCAGAACTTGGAAAATGGATTCGCCATGGCTAGAACACCGTGACCTTTCTGTCAGTAGATTGCGTTAAACGCCAACCACTGTAGTCGCGGTTCGGCGCCTACGCTTCGGCAGCTGCGGGGGTTGTGCGCTCAAGTTCCTCGTTGAACGAGTGCAGCGACATATTCGCCACCGCCTCTAGCAAGACCTCGGAAACCGTGGTGCCCAGCGCTTCACACAACGAGGCAAGGAGTTCGGACGAAACCTCTTTACGGCCTCGCTCCAGCTCGGAAATGTACCCCGAGGACACCCGAGCCTCTTTTGCGAGAGCGCGTAGCGTCACCCCCTTGTCAGCCCGAAACGCGCGCAAAGACATACCAAGCGCCTCGCGGAACAGCGGCTCGTGGGAACCCTTGCGGGAAGCCGGGGCAACCTCTGCCGGTGCGAGAGGCAGATCAACCGGGGTGTCATACAGCAAAGTTGTCGTGGTCATCAGAGTATCCAACGACTCGGCACCTAGGTTTGTTCCCGAACACCCGAAAGCGCGCCCAGCAGGGCAGCTTCCGCTGCTAGTCGCCGCACATCGTTGCGGCCTCCCGCCAGGACACGCACTGGGGTCGCCGCCCCGGGCACAAGCGCGTATTGGCCGTTGGCCGGGTCCAACAGATCGGCGGCTTGAGACGACGCTGTCCACCTCGGGCCAGCGAGACCGATCCACACCGTCCCGGCAGGAACGCCGTCCTGCGCATCCGGCCCAGCTACGCCGGTGAGAGACACCGCCCAGTCGGAGTTACACCTACGGCGCGTACCGCGGGCCATCTCGCGGGCAACGGCAGCGGAGACCACCCCCTCGCGCTCGATCAATTCCGCTGGTACTCCGGCGAGCGAGGTTTTCAACTGTGCCGAATACGTCACCAACCCGCCGACGAGCACATCCGACGCTCCAGGCACATTCGCCACAGTGGCGCAGGTGAGACCGGCGGTGAGGGACTCGCAGAACGAGATGGTTTGTTGGCGGGCGCGAAGCTCGTCGATAAGCAATTGCGCTGTGGTCACTTATTCACCTTTCCTGCATCGATGAGGTACTGCATCCCGGTGACCACCGTCACCGCGACTGCGACCAGCATCACCACGAACGTCGGCGTGTCCATCCACGCAGGCAGCGGGCACAGATACATGCCCACGGCCAACGACTGCAGCGCAGTCTTCAGCTTGCCGCCCTTCGATGCCGGCACCACCTTGCCGTGGCGCAGCATCAGCATGCGCCACACAGTGATGCCCAACTCGCGGGCGACGATGACAACGGTGGCCCACACGGGAAGCGGGCCAGCGATGTTCAACGTCACCAGAGCGGCGATCATCAAGGCTTTATCCGCAATCGGATCGGCGATCTTGCCGAAGTCCGTGATCAGCCCCCGGGCGCGCGCGATGTCGCCATCGAGCTTGTCAGTAATCATTAGGGCGACGAAAAGGCCGAACGCCCACCACCAGCGTTCTGAAAGCACCAGCCAGGCAAAAACCGGAATGAATAGGATCCTCAGCGAAGTCAGGATGTTCGGGAGGTTCCAATTCGACTGCTTGGCGGGTTGCATCACGGTCTCCACCATACCCATTTGAGGGCGGGGTTCTAGACTTCCCCGCATGAAGTATTTCGCAGCTACGTATACCTACGGCGAGAAGTCCATCGTCGACGCTACCCGTCCCGCGCACCGCGAATTTATCGCATCGCAGCTCGCTTTGGGCCGGATCGTCGGCTCCGGGCCGTACGCCGGCGGTGATCAGGCGCTCATCATCCTCCAGCTACCGGACACGGCAACTGACAAGGACGCGTCCGCGGTGCTGGATGAGGACCCCTACACCGTTGCCCGGGCACTCGCGGCGCGCGAGATCCGCGAATGGAACCCGGTAATGAACATTTTTAGCTAGGCACCGCGGCCGCCGCGGGCGACGTCGAGGTGACCGGTGTCGCGCGAACCGTCGGCGGTGTGGTCCCCCCTGCCTGAAGTCGCCGGATCGTCGATCCACTCGACGTGGTTGCCCTGCTTGTCTACCTTGCGGCGGTTGCCGTGGTCGTCGAAGTCGATGTGGAAAGCCTTCTCCTCTGCGTCCTTGCGGCCCGCCTTGACGTCGGCGCGATCTTTCATCAGCGAGGCGATCGCGGTGACGGCCAACGTCCCCACAATCACCAGCAGCGACGCCACGGTGCCAACCTCCGGGACATTCATGCCCTCGCCACCGTTGATAAACGGCAGGTTATTCTCGTGCAGCGCGTGCAGCAGCAGCTTCACGCCGATGAAGCCCAGAATGATGGCCAAACCGTACGGCAGGTACACAAGCTTATCCAGCAGGCCGTTGAGCAGGAAGTACAGCTGACGCAGGCCGAGGAGAGCGAACGCATTGGCGGTGAAGACGAGGAAGGACTCCTGCGTGATTCCGAAGATCGCCGGAATGGAGTCGAAGGCGAACATCACGTCGATAAAGCCGATGGATAGCAGCGCGACAAACAACGGGGTGACGGCCTTCTTGCCCGTCTCAGTTGCAGAGACAAGACGGTCGCCGTGGTACGACTTGGTCACGGGGATGACCTTGCGCAATGTCTTGACCACGAACATATCGTTCGGATCGGACTCTGGCTGGTCGGTGGCCTCGTCGTACAGCAGCTTGATCGCCGTGTAGATCAAGAACGCTGCGAAGATGTAGAACACCCACGCCCAGGCGGAAATGATCACGGCACCAACCAGGATGAAGATGAGGCGGAACACCAGCGCCATGACGATGCCGATGAGCAGCACCTTTTGCTGGTACGCACGCGGAATCTTGAACGAGCCCATGATGAGCGCGAACACAAAGAGGTTATCCACACTGAGCGACAACTCGGTGATGTAGCCGGTCAAGAATTGCAGCGCGTGCTCGCCGTCCCACAACCACCAGACAATCCCGCCGAAGATTGCGGCCATGGACATGTAGAACAGCGCCCAACCGCCCGACTCCTTCATGGTCGGCTCGTGCGGGGTGCGCACGTGCGAGACGAAGTCGAAAATAAAAAAGCCCAGGATCACCGCTGAAGTGATCAACCAAATGTACAAGGGCACATGCATATGAAAGCCTCCGGTCAACGTTGCGAAAAAGACCGGAGGTCTCCCCCACCCTCGTGGGTGGCCCGGACCGGGGCCATCGCTTTTCGACGGCACCGTGCTGACGATCCTGGGCGCTTCCGGGGTACTCCCCTCCAAGCGCGCCTTACATTACACGAGTTGCGGCGAAGTGCCGCCTCAGCCAGGGCTGCGTGCGGGCGCTCAGGTGTTCATCGCCGGGCGCCCCGCGACCGTTAAAACGCGCCGCCGGTCGGGTTGTAGGCCGCAGTCACCGTCCGGGTATCGGATTCGCCCTCGCTGTCCGCGGAGCGGGACTGGGAAGCGCTGTCGCCGGACGGGTCGTCGTCGAGCATGGCGTCCTTAGGTGCCTCGGCGGGGTCAGCGCCCTTGATCATCCAGATGATGGTCTCCAACTCCTCGGGCTTGACCAGCACCTCGCGGGCCTTGGATCCCTCGGACGGGCCGACGACGCCACGGGATTCCATGAGGTCCATCAGTCGGCCCGCCTTGGCAAAGCCGATGCGCAGCTTGCGCTGCAACATGGAAGTGGAGCCGAGCTGGGAAGTGACCACGAGTTCGACGGCCTCGAGCAGGTCGTCCATGTCCTTGCCGATGTCGTCGTCGATGACTTTGGCTTCCGCCTGCTTGTCTTCAGTGACGCCCTCGACGTAGTCCGGCTCATCCTGCTGGGACTTTGCGGCCTCCACGACAGCCTGGATTTCCTCGTCAGAGACGAACGCGCCCTGCAGGCGCTGCGGTTTGCCTGCTCCCTGTGGGATGAAGAGGCCGTCGCCCATGCCGATGAGCTTCTCAGCGCCGCCCTGGTCCAAGATGACGCGGGAGTCCGTCAGGGAGGAGGTTGCGAACGCGAGACGCGACGGCACGTTCGTCTTAATCAGACCGGTGACCACGTCCACGGACGGACGCTGCGTTGCAAGCACCAGGTGAATACCGGCCGCACGCGCCTTCTGGGTGATGCGGACGATGGATTCCTCGATCTCCTTCGGCGCCGTCATCATCAGGTCCGCGAGCTCATCCACGACGCACACGATGAACGGGTACGGGCGCATCTCGCGCTCGGATCCGGGAGGGGCGGTCAATTCGCCGGAGCGGACTTTGCGGTTGAAGTCCTTGATGTGGCGCACGCGCGCGGACTTCATGTCCATGTAGCGCTGCTCCATCTCCTCCACCAGCCACTGCAGGGCCGCGGAGGCCTTCTTCGGCTGCGTGATAATCGGTGTGATCAAGTGCGGGATGCCCTCGTACGGGGTCAACTCCACCATCTTCGGATCCACCAGGATCAGGCGAACATCTTCCGGAGTGGCGCGGGTGAGCAGCGAGATCAACATCGAGTTCACAAACGCGGACTTACCGGAACCGGTGGAACCGGCGACCAAAAGGTGCGGCATTTTCTGAATCGAGCTGGCGATGAAATCACCTTCGATGTCCTTGCCCAGACCGATGAGCATCGGGTCGTCCTGCGCCGCAACTTTCGGCGCGTCCAGCACGTCGCGCAGGCGCACCATCTCGCGGTCGGCATTGGGTACCTCAATGCCCACGGCAGATTTCCCGGGAATCGGGGTGAGCAGGCGAACGTTGTCCGTGGCCACGGCGTACGCCAAGTTGGACTGCAGGTTGGTGATCTTCGAGACCTTCACGCCCGGGCCCAGCTCCACCTCGTAGCGCGTGACTGTCGGGCCACGCGAGAATCCGGTGACCTGGGCGTTGACGTTGAATTCCTCGAAGACGTCGGTGATCGCCTCGATCATGCGGTCGTTGGCCTCGGTGCGGGTCTTGGGGGCGTTGCCTGCCAACAGCAGCTCGGTCGACGGCAGCGCGTAGTCGCCCTGCGGGATCTTGCGCACCTGCTTCGGCGCCGGTGTCTCGGTCTCGGATTTCGGCGTCGTCGCCGGGATCTTGGAGGCATCGATTCCGGAGCGAGCGGCGATCGCCTTGGCCATCTGCTCGCGGGAACTTGCTACCGCATCGGGAGCGCCCGCTTCTCGACGCCCAACCTCCGGTTCCTCACGCGGCAGCGCCTTAGTTTCGTTACTCGGGGGCTCGTTCTCGCGCTGAGAGTGCGCCGAGGCCGCCGATTTCGAAACCGCAGGCGGCGCAGGTTTCGGAGCGGGAGCAGCCCGTTTGGAGGGAGCCGGGCGTTCCACCACAGCCGTGTCTGCGACAGGCTCATCGTGCGAGTCCGGCTGGTCAACTTCGTCGGCAAAGTCGAACAGGTCAAGCTCACCGTCCCCGTCAGCCGGGTAGCTCTCCATAGGCGTGGGTCGACGACGGGCTTCGAGCCGCTGGACTTGCTCGGGTTCGTTCTGCGTAGTGCCCCGGTTACGGCGCAACGGTGGACGCTTGGCGGAATCACGTTGCCGATCTCGCCCAGCGCGACGATCCCGCCCCTCTGCAATGGCATCCAGATCGCTAGATACGTGGCCGTAAGGATCCGACTCTTGGTCGTCGGGGGTGTCCGTGTTGGACAACATCCTCGAAACCAGATCCCTGATGTAGTCGTACGCCTCGCGCACGGTGATGCCAGTGGCCTTTAACGCCCCATAGAGAATGACCAGACCAAGCAGCGGCACCGCAACATACGAGGAAAAACCCGCAGCAAGGACGCCCCCGGTAACCGCACCGAAAGCACCGCCAGCGAGCTTGCGTTCCGCCCAGGAAGTAGGGTTTCCGGCGAAAACGTGGATGAGCCCCAGCATTGCCACCGCGATGATAGCCAACCCAAGTGTCACCCGTGCTCGCACCTCATCTGTGGTGCGTACGTTGAGCATCAGGGCAATGGCGATCCCCACCAAAATGACCGGAAGAATGAGGGCGCCAGCTCCGATAAGCCAGTGCGTACCGGTTGAAATCAGATCGCCAGCGGGGCCGGCCACATCGAACCACACCGATCCGCCGATGACAGCTGCCAACCCAATCAGGATGAGACCCCACGCGTCTGCTTGGGTTTCGAACGTGCTGGGCCCCTGGCGACGCGGCCGCTTTTGGCGGTCTCCACCCTCTTCACCAGTGGGGCCACGACGGCTGAGGTTCTCGGCCTGCTCGTCGTAGTCGTCCATCACATCAAATTCCTCGCCCCAGTCGTCTCTGCGACGTGGGCGACGTGGGGATGCAGAAGCTGCGTCGTCATGCTCGTGCTTGTCGCGACGGAAGAACGATCCAACGCCGCGCGCCGCCGCACCGAGAGAACTTCCAACAGCTTTGTATGCGGATCCGACCCTCTCGTCAGCGGTGTCAGCGGCGACGTTCGAGGATGTCGGCGGGTGCGTCATGGACACCGGACCGCCAGAGCGGGTGCCGCCGGCGGGGCGGCGCGTAGAAGACCGCGACGAGCGCGGCGCGGTGTTTTTGACAGACATGCATGTAACTTTAACGCCTTACGTCACATTCACACCTTGCGCCACACCGGCGACGATTAATCAAGTGCTACATCTTGACTTTGAAGCCTTCGAACTCCTTCACGGCGCCGGTCAGCTCCACCTCCACCGCATCGCGTCCAGACACCCACAGCAGCAGTTCCCCGGGCATCCCGGAAACGCGCAGCACCTTGTCCCCGCGTTGCGCCACCCCAGCGTTATCGCCAAGTGTGGCCGGCGGCATGTTCGGTGGGGTGAGGATTACTGGGACGGGCGCGTTTCTGAGCGTGAGTTTGCCAAAGCGCTTCGCCAATGCGAAGAGCTCCTCATTAACCGTCTGAGAGAACTCACGGGGGTGAACCTCTCCCCCACCCCGGCGCACATCCTCGTGGTGGATGAAGTGCTCAGAAGTATTCATGGCCGTATTGAGCGGCTTGAGCCATAACGGCGGCCCGGCGGACCACTCGCGCACGACATCCTCGTACGAGCGGGCTTTTTGCTTCTCGGTTTCTTTCTCCGTGATCGAGGAGAGAGCGCTGACGAAGATGCCGGGGGCGGCGAAGGGCTTCGACTCGCGGATGAGCAGGTGTACGGCGAGGTCGCGGGTAGTCCACCCGTCGTTGAGCGTCGGTGCGTCGGGCCCGACCGTAAGCAACAGCTCGGCGAGACGTTCGCGTTCCTTTTGAGCGAAAGACATACAGTCAGCATAGGTTAAACCCCCTCCGAGCTGTTGAAGACCGGAGGGGGTTGAACATGGTCAGGCGAAATACTTAACGCGACTCGCGCGTGGATGCGATCTCGTCCTCAGTGGCGATGTGGTTCTCGGATGACATCGGCACAACCGTCGGCAGAATCACCGGCTGGCGTTTGTAGTTCTGCTCGATCGCACGGGAGACCTTGCGGCGGATCTGCTGCACCATACGGAACGGATCGTTCTCGCCCTCAGCGGCGAGATCACCCATGACGGCTTCCACGCCCTCGATGACCTTCTTGTTGAAGTCACGGTCATCGTCGGAGTAGCCCGTGGTGGAAACCTGCGGGATCTCCAGCAGGCGGCCAGTGCGGTCGTCGATCACGCAGGTGATGGACACGACACCGCCAGAGGCCAGGGAGGAGCGCTCGCCGAGAACATCCGGATCGACCTCGCCCATGGTGGTCCCGTCAACGTAGAGCTGGCCCACCTGGTACTGGCCCGCAACCTTGATCTGGCCCTTGTGCATATCTACCACGACTCCGTTTTGCGCAAGAGCGGTATTGGAGGGCTTCACGCCGGTGGAGATTGCCAGCTCCTTGTTGGCGCGCATGTGGCGCCACTCGCCGTGTACCGGCATCGCGTTCCGCGGACGCGCGGCGTTGTACAGGGCGAGTAGCTCGCCGGCGTAGCCGTGACCGGACGCATGGACGTGCGCCTCGGAGTTGGTGATCACGTTCGCGCCGATCTGGGCGAGATTGTTGATCACGGCGAACACGGCTTCCTCGTTGCCCGGGATGAGGGAGGACGACAGGATGATGGTGTCGCCGTCGTGGATGGTGATTTGCCGGTGCTCGCGGCGCGACATGCGCGAAAGAGCCGCCATCGGCTCGCCTTGGGTGCCTGTGGTGATAAGCAGCGTCTTGTGCGGCGCCATCTTGGCCGCTTCCTCGATCGGGATGATCGTGCCCTTCGGCGCGTGCAACAGGTTCATCTTCTCCGCGATCTCCATGTTGCGCAGCATCGAACGGCCGTTGAACGCCACCTTGCGGTTGTTCGCTACGGCCGCGTTAACAGCCATCTGCACACGCGAGACGTTGGAAGCGAACGACGCGATTACGACGCGCTGCCGGGCACCCGCCACTAGGCGCGTCAAGGTCTCCTCAATGCCCGCCTCCGAGGCGGAGATGCCCGGAATCGTCGCATTGGTGGAATCGCACATGAATAAATCGATGCCCTCATCGCCCAAGCGCGACAGCGCGGGGATGTCGGTCGGCTTACCGTCGTACGGGGTTTGGTCGACCTTGACGTCGCCGGTCATGACAACGTGGCCGGCACCCGTCTTGATGGATACACCCAAGCACTCCGGAATGGAGTGGTTCACATGCCAGAAACGGAGGCGGAACGGCCCAACAGTGACCTCGGAGTCTTTGTTCACGTCGTGCAGCTTGGGACGCTGACGGTGTTCCTGCGTCTTGGCCTTAATCAGCGCGTTGGTGAACTTGGATGAGTAGATCGGGATGTCGTGGCGGAGTTTGAGCAGCCAAGGAATGGCCCCGATGTGATCTTCGTGGCCGTGGGTGACCACGAGCGCGTCTACCTTGTCCAGTTTGTTTTCAATCGGCCCGAAGTCCGGCAGCACCAAGTCCACGCCCGGCTCATCGGAGTTCGGAAACAGCACGCCGCAGTCCACGATGAGGAGCCGACCGTTGTATTCGAACACCGTCATGTTGCGGCCGATCTCCGAGATACCGCCAAGCGCGTAGATACGCAACGTGTCCTTGGCCAGCTTCGGCGGCGCCGGCAAGCGCTTAGTTAAGTCCGCGCCCTGCATGGACTTCATAGGATTGCGACGGCCACCGCTTTGGTTGCCACCGCCCCCGTGGTTTCCGCCACGGCCGCGGCGACGGCGGTTTCGGTTGCTGCCGCCGTTGTTGTCGCGCCCCTCATGGTTGCGGTCGTCGTGGTTGTTGTCATCGCGGTGGTTGTTGTCGCGGTTGTTTCCGCCACGGTTGTTTCCGCCGCGGTTGTTTCCGCCGCGGCCCTGTCCGCCTCGGCCGCCTCGGTGGTCATCACCGTTTCCGCCGTCGCTTTCGGCAGGTGCGTCACCGCTGCCACCCCTCGCGGGGGCGTCGCTGGGGGCCTGGAAAACCGGCTGCTGCTCGGCCGCTTCGGGCGGTCCAGCCTTGCGCGTCACCTTTCGTGCGCGGTTGCGGGGTTCATTCATATTTATAGGACTCCAGCCTGTGTCATGTCGTTTTGGAGTTGCACTACCTGTTCACGTGTCGCCGCGGCGACCGGCAGGCGCGGATCTCCAACCTCGATGCCCTGCAGACGCAGGGCTGCTTTTGCAAATGTCACGCCACCCAGCGCGCCCTGTTGACGCGCGAGCACGTTTAGGGTCTTGGCGTTGATTTCCCGTGCACGGGTGAGATCGCCGTTCTCAAATGAAGTCACAAGTTCTCGCAGAGCATGGGGAGCCGCGTGGCCCACCACCGAAATCACGCCAGTCGCACCGACGCTCAACCACGGAAGATTCAACGGGTCATCACCCGAATACCAAGCCAGCCCCGTCTCCTGGATCAGCGTCGCTGCGTCGAGAAAGTCGCCCTTCGCGTCTTTCATCGCGGTGATGTTGGGGACCTCTGAGAGTGCGCGAATGGTGTCTGCCTCAATCGGGATGCCGGAGCGACCGGGGATGTCATAGAGGCAAATCGGCAGGCCGGTAGCTTCCGCAACTGCGCGGAAGTGCGCTTCTACACCCGCCTGAGAAGGCTTGGAATAGTACGGCGTGACAACCAGCAAGCCATCAGCGCCAGCCTTGTCAGCGGCCCGCGCCATTTCCACTGCATGACGGGTGTCATTCGACCCCGCGCCTGCAATGATGCGGGCCTTGTCTCCAACCTCTTCACGCACTGCCTTCAGCAGTGCAACCTTTTCTTCGTCAGTGGTAGTCGGGGATTCACCCGTAGTGCCTGCGAGCACCAGTGCGTCGATTCCTTGTTCTACCAAGTGGGCAGCGAGATCGCGGCCTGCCGCCAGGTCAAGCTCGCCGTCGGAATCAAACGGCGTGACCATTGCGACGCAGACGGAGCCGAAAATTTCGGCCCCTCGATCAGCTTTGAGAGATGTGCCCATGGCCCAGTAGGATACCCGTCCCTCCGATGCAATTGCTTATCGACGTTCCTCCTCCGGCAAATCCGCAAAAAACAGCGGCGCTTCTCCCACCATGATCTCGCGCACTGCCAGCGCCAACGCACGCTTCTCCTCGTGTTCGAAACGCCCTTGGTGCTGGGTGATGAAACCGCGCCACACACGAAATGTCCCCGTTGCGACAATCTCGGTGGCGGCGGCTGCCGGGGTGAGCGACTCGGCGGCTTCGCGGGCGCGTTTGCGGCGCACCAGCGCGTTGGGCTCGTCAGCCATCGCCTCCTCAAGCGCTTGGAGCAGCTCTCGGCGAACGAATTGCGCTTCCTCCACTGCCGCTTCAAACAGGCGGGTGAGGTCGTCGCTGGCCGCAACGGCCGCGGGGACTACTGCCCCGGTGCCGCCGCGTTCGGACACGGCCAGACCGCAGCTGCGCAGGGCGGTCGCCGCGCCCCGCGAGACATCCTGGAAGTGGAGTGTCGCGCTGGCGTGGTCCAAAAGCTCGGCGAAGGAGCCCGCGAGGTTGTCGGCGTTGCGTCGGAGGAGGGCAACCGGAGGTTCGTCGCTAAGTGAGGCATACGCAACTGCAGCCTCCCCCGCGGTGACTCCGTCTGGCTGCGACAGCCGCAGCGCGGTGGCGGCAACGAGCTTGACCTGCATTTACAGCCCGAGGTACTTGTCGAGTCCGATGGTCAGCCCAGGGTGGCTTGCGACCTCGCGCACGCCTGTGAGCACACCGGGGACAAACGATTCGCGGCCGTAGGAGTCTTGACGGATGGTCAGCGACTGCTCGGTGGTGCCGAAAACGATTTCTTCGTGCGCCACCATGCCCTGCATACGCACTGCGTGCACGTGAACTCCGTCGACGTTTGCCCCGCGCGAGCCGTCGAGCGCTTGCTCGGTGGCGTCCGGCATCTCGCCCAGCCCTGCTTCTCGACGCGCGTCCGCAATCCCTTGCGCCGTTTTTACCGCGGTGCCACTCGGTGCATCCAGCTTGTTCGGGTGATGGTATTCAACCACCTCGGCGGATTCGAAATACGGCGCCGCCTGACGGGCGAAGGCCATAGTGAGCACAGCGGAAATGGCAAAGTTCGGGGCAACGAGCACGCCAACACCCTCATTCGCCGCGCACCAGTCGCGCACCTGCTGGTAACGCTTGTCGTCGAAACCGGTGGTGCCCACCACACAATGAATGCCGTTGTTGATGCAGAAGTCGAGATTGCCCATCACGGCGGCCGGAGTGGTGAAGTCGACGATCACGTCCACGTCTTTATCGAGTAACACCTGCAGAGAATCTCCCGCGCTCACCTCAGCAACGAGCTCCAGGTCATCCGCTTTGTTCACACCTGCGACGACAGCCGAGCCGACCCTACCGGCAGCTCCAAGCACTCCAACTTTGATCATGGGTGTCCTTTCTGTTGGTCTCCGGTGGCCATGGTAGCCCCGCTAGGGTGGGGCTATGACACTCCACAGCGGCAAATTCAGCCCAACCCGCAGCCGAGCTCTTTTTGCAGCGCTCTCAGTGACCGCTCTGACCGTTGCGGGCTGCGGATCCGGGTCGAGAGAGCCGGATCCGTCTGTTGAGCCGGAGACCGGATCAGTTACAACTTCCCCGGCGAGCTCCACCGCACCGGCTTCCCCTTCTGCGCCCACGTCCATGTCCGCAGAAGGCACGGCAGAGCCCGACACCAAGGACGTCTCCGCAGCGGCGGCCCCGGCAGGCGCCCAGTCCGCTACCCCATTCACCTTGGAGGACACCCGCCTGCAGAACCCGGGCCACCCCGAGCTGCAGATCGAAGACGTCCGCGCCGGCTCCCACGAGGGTGTCGACCGCGTCGTGGTGGAGCTTTCCGGCACTGGCACGCCGAACGTACTAGCCGGCTACACCCCGGATCCGAGCCAGCAGGCCTCCGGACTGCCGCTCGTGCCAGCCGGCAACGCGTACTTCGAATTGATCATCCAGGGTGTGCCGTGGTCGATGGGCTTAAGCGATGCCGACTTGGCTAAGGCCGACCCCACTGGCGTGGCCGCCGGCGGGATCCAGGAAATCGCCGACGGCGGAATCTTCGAGGCGGACGCCCAATACATCGTCGGTCTCGACGCCCAGCGACCGTACAACCTCTACCTGCTGGAGAACCCGACCCGTGTGGTCGTGGACTTTCAGAGATAGGAGACGGAGATGAGTCTCATTTCTCTACTCGGGCTCGGTTTCGTGACACTGATGTTCATCGGCGGCATCGTCGCCCTGGGCAGTACCTCCAAAGAGATCCACCGCAGCGACATGGACGAAGACTCCAAACGCCGGTGGGGATTCCTCCTGGGGTTCTCTCCCCTGGCCGGGTTGTACGCGTACTGGAGGCGCAAGGAGCTGCTCGGCCACGGCGAGCAGCCCTCAGATGAGCCTGGCAACGGCAACGATTAGGGTCTCTGCGTTAATGCTCAAATTTAAGCCGCTTGAATTACCAACAGTGACCCAGTTCGCAGTGACTAAATTGTAGTATTACACTTCACATCTGCATGTACTCGTCTCCAGGACCACTCAGAGAAAAGGAAGATCGCTGATGTCTAACGCACTTGCACCTGAAGGAGCAGATACCCCTAGGAACGAATCCGCAGAAGGCACCCGTTTCGCGCAGCCGGACAACCTTGAGAAGCCGGAGCGCACCAAGCGGGAGTTGAAGCGAGCACCGCTCGGCCCGGATTCCCTACTGTGGAAGTGGGGTTCGGATCAACGTCTCCAGCTCCTGCGCGGCTACACCGGCGTCCTGCAGAACATGCACCCAGCAATCGGCCAGTCTTTGCTGGATCACTCGAAGTTCTTTGAGGAGCCGTTCGCCCGCCTCGAGCGCTCCACTCCCCAGATCATCTACTCGATCTACGACGATGGCACCCGCGCCAAGATGATCCGCGACTACCACCACACCATCAAGGGCAAGCTCCGTAACGGCGAGCGGTACCACTCGCTCAACCCGGACGTGTATTGGTGGGCCCACGCCACGTTTGTGTGGCGCGTTATCTGGGCTCAAGAACTCTTCGGCACTCCTTTCACGCGCGCGGAGAAGGAGCAGATTATCCAAGAGGGCGTGACGTGGTGGGACATGTACGGCATGTCCGAGCGCCCCGTCATCGATACGCTCGACGGATACATCAAGTACTTCGAGGAGATGGAAAACTCCGTCCTAGAGCGAAACGAGACTGTTGATTTCGCGCTGCGCACCGCGCGCGTGGAGCCGGTGAAAGCACCGGACGGTGTGCCGGAGGCGGTATGGAAGGTCATTTGGAAGCCGCTGATGAACAGCGTCATCTGGCTCACTTACGGCACGCTGAGCGACAGGCAGCGTGAGATTCTGGATCTGCCGTGGTCGAAGAAGGATCAGCGGAGATTTGACCGAATCGCAAGGGGCGTGAAGAAGCTTTTCACCATCTTGCCGGAGGACAAACGCTACATGGAGCCCGGCCGCTCGATGATGATTAAGGCGGGCATGATCGACGGCAAGTACAAGGAGCCGAAGCTGGCAGACGCGTACCACGGCCGCGACGAAGCAGAGTCAACCAGCGCTGCAGCCACCGCCCAAAACGGCGGCGACGTGGACGAGCGTCGCGCCGCCGGCTGCCCTTTCTAACACCGTCTTCGCCCCAGGACCGCTGGCCCTGTCCTCACCAATAGGAGCCAGTGGTGCTGGGGCCCTTTTCATCACATCTGAGTTTGGAGACCTCATGGCTATCACCCGATTGAAAGAACAGCCGCTCCCCGCGGACTTCCTCGACCGCCTGCAAAAATTTACAACCAATGCCACCACTGGTTCGCTCTACACCGGCGAGCGGAAGTCGGTGACATCCCCGTTTTTCGAAGGTGAGCTTGGATGGGTCGGTGTCGGTACCGCCGAGGATGTCGAAGAAGCGTTTCGCCTCGCTCGCCGAGCACAGCCGCTGTGGGCGGCGAAGCCGGTAAAGCACAGGGCGGCCCTGCTTAACCGTTTCCACGACCTAGTAAAGCAGCACCGTGAACTGCTGGCGGACATCGTCCAGTTGGAGACGGGCAAGGACCGTACCGCAGCGTACGACGAGGTGCTGGACGTGATGAACAACGCGCGCTATTACGCCAACATCGCCGCCGAAGAGCTGGAGATAAAGTCGCGGCCGGGAGCGTTCCCCCTCATCACAAAGACGGCTGAGCAGCGGGTGCCAAAAGGCGTTGTCGGCCAAATCAGCCCGTGGAACTACCCGTTGGCCCTTGGCATATCCGACGCGCTCGCGGCACTCGTCGCGGGTAATGCTGTAGTTGCAAAGCCCGACCTGAACACTCCGTTTTCCAACATCATCTCCCTGAATTTGTTGCTCAACGCCGGGCTCCCCCACGACGTGTTCCAAATTGTCACCGGCGCCGGTAGCGAGGTGGGTCAGGCGATTGCAGAGCGTTGTGACTACCTCATGTTCACCGGCTCCACCAAGACCGGCAAGATACTGGGCAAGGTTGTCGGCGAACGCCTCGTAGGCTTCTCCGCGGAGCTAGGCGGCAAGAACCCGATGATCATCGCATCGGACGCAGATATCGAGGCCCACATCGATACGATCGCCACGGCCTGCTTCTCCAACTCCGGCCAGTTGTGCGTGTCCATCGAGCGCATTTACGTCCCGGAGGAGATCTTCGACCGGTTTACGGGCGCGCTGCGTGAAGCCACTCGGCGTATCAAACTCGGCTCAGGGCTGAACTGGAACTATCAGATGGGCTCGCTGATCAACCAGGACCAGCTCAATACCGTGCAACAGTTCGTAGACGATGCCGTGGCGAGAGGCGCAACCGTGGTCACAGGAGGCAAGCCCCGCCCTGACCTTGGGCCGTTCTTCTTCGAGCCGACAGTGCTCACGGACGTTCCAGAGGATGCGGACCTCCTCACGCAGGAAGTGTTCGGCCCCGTCGTCTACGTCCAGCGGGTTGCGGATACCGATGAGGCAATCCGCCTGGCAAACACCACGAGGTACGGCCTCAACGCGTCCGTCTTCGGCGCTCCTGACACGGCATGGGAGATCGCCCAGCAGGTGGACTCCGGTGGCGTCACTATCAACGACGGCTACGCGGCTACGTGGGCCTCGGTCTCTACTCCGCTCGGTGGCGTCAAGGAGTCGGGAATGGCACGCCGCCACGGCCCAGAGGGCTTGACCAAGTACACCGAGGTCAAGAACATTTCGGAGCAACGAATCATGCCGATGCGCGGCCCGAAGCAGATGCCGCGTAAATACTACGGCGAGCTCATGACAACCGCGCTGGACCTAGGTAAGAAGTTACGTTTCCTGCCGTAGGAACGTCGATAAGCGAAAGCGGGCGCCCCAGTGCTGGAGCGCCCGCTTGTCGACGAGCCTTCGGCTACTCGCCGTCTTCGACAGGAACCAGCGAGATCTTGCCGCGGTTGTCAATGTCGCGGATCTCAACCTCGACCTTGTCGCCGACGTTGATGACATCTTCCACGTTTTCGACGCGGGTGTTTCCGCCCAGGTTGGAGATGTGAATCAAACCGTCGGTGCCGGGCATGATGGACACGAACGCACCGAACGCAACGGTCTTGACCACAGTTCCCAGATAACGCTCACCCACCTTCGGCATCTGCGGGTTTGCAATTGCGTTGATCTTCTCAATCGCGGCGTCCGCAGCCTCGCCGGAGGCGGCGGAGACGAACACAGTGCCGTCATCCTCGATGGAGACCTCAGCGCCGGTGTCCTCGGTGATCTGGTTGATGGTCTTACCCTTCGGACCAATGACCTCACCGATCTTCGAAACCGGCACCTTCACCGTGGTGATCTTCGGCGCCAGCGCGCTCATCTCGTCGGGGCCCTCGATGACCTCGGCCATGGTGTCCAGGATTGCCTCGCGGGCATCGCGGGCCTGGTTCAGCGCGTCAGCCAGCACGGTCGACGGGATGCCGTCGAGCTTGGTGTCAAGCTGCAACGCGGTGATGAACTCGCGGGTGCCGGCAACCTTGAAGTCCATGTCCCCGAACGCGTCTTCAGCGCCCAAGATGTCCGTCAGGGCTACGTACTCGGTTTCCCCGTTCACCTCGCCGGAGACTAGCCCCATGGCGATGCCCGCCACCGGCGCAGCCAACGGCACACCGGCGTTGTACAGCGACAACGTGGACGCGCACACCGAACCCATGGAGGTAGAGCCGTTGGAGCCGAGCGCCTCGGAGACCTGGCGGATGGTGTACGGGAATTCCTCGCGCGACGGGATCACCGGCACGAGCGCACGCTCGGCGAGCGCACCGTGGCCGATCTCGCGGCGCTTCGGGGAGCCGACGCGTCCAGTCTCACCCGTGGAGTACGGCGGGAAGTTGTAGTGGTGGATGTAGCGCTTGGAGTCCTCCGGGTGCAGCGAATCCAGGTGCTGCTCCATCTTCAGCATGTCCAGCGTGGTCACGCCGAGAATCTGGGTCTCGCCGCGCTCGAACAGGGCGGAACCGTGTGCGCGCGGGATCAGCTCAACCTCTACCTCCAAGTCACGGATGTCGGTGACGCCACGGCCGTCGATGCGGAAGCCTTCGGTGAGGATCTTCTCGCGCACAATCTGCTTCATCACCGCGTTGTACGCGGCGCGGATCTCCTTCGAAGCTGCGGCATACTCGTCGCGGTCATCGTCGTCGATGTCGAAGTCGTCGATCAGGCTTCCTTCGATGTCTTCCATGTACGCGTTGGTGGCCTCATCGCGCTCCGCCTTGCCCTTGATGGTGAGCAGCTTGGAAAGCTTCTTGGAGGCCTTCTTCTCAACGGCGTTGAAAACTTTGTCGGAGTAGGCCGGGAAGAGCTGAAACTCTTTCGTCTCCTTGGCCATCTCCGCTGCCAGATCACGCTGCGCACGGCACAGGGTCGCGATAAACGGCTTGGCTGCCTCGAGCCCCTCGGCGACCGTGGCCTCGGTCGGCGCCGGATACCCTGCCTCGATCTGCTGGACCACGTTCACGCCTGCGCCAGCTTCCACCATCATGATGGCGACGTCTTCTTCGGTCTTGCGGCCGCGCTTGCGCTCGACCATGCGGCCGGCGACGACCATCTCGAACAGGCAGCGCTCGTGCTGCTCGTGGTTCGGGAAAGCCACCCACTGGCCTTCCGGGTGCTTGTCGTCCGCCAGCAGCGCCATGCGTACGCCCCCGACCGGACCGGAGACCGGCAGGCCGGAAAGCTGGGTGGCCGCGGACGCACCGTTAATGGCGACGACGTCGTAGTACTCCTCCGGGTGCTGCGACATCACGGTGATGACAACCTGCACTTCGTTGCGCAGACCCTTCACAAAGGTGGGACGCAGCGGGCGGTCGATCAAGCGGCAGGCCAAGATCGCCTGCGTGGACGGGCGGCCCTCGCGGCGGAAGAATGAGCCCGGGATCTTGCCCGCGGCGTACATGCGCTCTTCCACGTCCACTGTCAGCGGGAAGAAGTCGAAGCCCTCGCGCGGCTGATTGGAGGCGGTCGTGGTGGCCAGCAGCATCGTCTCGTCATCCAGGTACGTGGTCACCGACCCGTCGGCCTGGCGCGCGAGCTGCCCAGTTTCGAAGCGGATGGTGCGGGAACCGAAGTCGCCGTTATCCAGAGTGGCTACTGCTTCGGTAATGCCAAATTCCTCATCCACGTGGACCGCGTGGGAATTGCTCGGCGTGAAGTTGCTCAAAAAGATCCCTCTCCTTGAAGGTGTGTGGCGATCATCGGTGCCGCCTTTGTCGTGTTTCTCATGCAACGGCCAATGATGATAACAAAAAACGCCCCACCGTGCAGGTGAGGCGTAGTTTCGCGCTGTAGCTTCTGCGGCGATTAGCGGCGCAGGCCCAGACGACCGATCAGGTCGCGGTAGCGCTCGACGTTGTTCTCGCGCAGGTACTTCAGCAGGCCACGGCGACGGCCGACGAGCAGCAGCAAGCCACGGCGAGAGTGGTGGTCGTGCTGGTGATCCTTCAGGTGCTCGGTCAGGTTGTTAATGCGCTCAGTGAGCAGCGCAACCTGCGCCTCCGGGGAGCCGGTGTCGGTCTCGTGCAGACCGTAGTTCTTGAGGATCTCAGCCTTCTTCTCAGTGGACAGTGCCATGAGGTACTCCTTGATTATTTCAGTTCGCGTTCTACGGAAAAAGTCTTCGCTGCGCCGCGACCGCCGCGAACCACGGTCGGGTGGCGCAAGACCTCGCAAGAGGTTACACGACCGGGGTTTCGCGGGCCAAACCGGTCAACCGGCTCATAAATTCTTCGAGGAAGCGCTCCGCGTCTACCCCGACCGCGACGCGGGCGGACTTCACCGGATCGTTCAGGCACGTCTCGTCGGCGATCGTGCGGCCTCTCGACGGCCCTTCGGTGTCCACCTTCAAGTTAATGGCCAACGTCTCCACCAGGCTCGGATCTGCCGCTACGGCGACAGCCAGCGGATCGTGCAGCCCGCAGCCGCCCAAGTGCGGTGCCGTGGTTTCATACGCCTTGATGTAATAGTTCGTCGCCTCTGCCAGGAAATCCCCGCCCGCGGTTTCGAGATCCTTCCAACGCTTCGTTTCGACCGTGGTCAACAGCGTCTGGAGCGTGACGTCGAGGCCGATCATGGTGATGTCCTCGCACTGGCGGAAGACCAGGTCCGCACCCTCAGGGTCTTGGTTGATGTTGGCTTCCGCGAACGGCGAGACATTACCCGGCACGGTCAACGCACCCCCCATGCACACGATGTGGGCGCGGGTGGCGAAGTGGTCGTCGGTAGAAACGGCCTCAGCCACCGTCGTCAACGGGCCGACTGGCACGATGACCAGGTCGTCGCCGTAGCGGTGCACAGACTGCACCAGGAAACCCACCGCAGACAGCGGCTCGACTGCACGCGCGGCGTCGTAAAGCTCGGCCTCGCCGATGCCGTTCATCCCGTGGATGAACTGGGAGATCTCCATCACCTCGAACCCGTCGCGCTGCGGTCCGGCGTAGACGGGTACATCGGTGCGGCCGAACAGTTCGAGGATGGCCAGGGAGTTGCGAACTGCCTGCGAAACCTCGACATTGCCGTACGTGCAGGTGATGCCGATCAGTTCGAGCTCCGGCGATGCCAACGCGTACGCGATGGCGAGGGCATCGTCAATGCCGGTGTCCACGTCGAGGATGAGTTTGCGGGCCATTTACGCCACTCCTAGGATCTCGCGGGTCGTTTGAACGTCACGGGCCATGTTATCCAGCAGCTCGTCGACGGAACTGAACTTCACCATGTCGCGGACTTTCCCGACGAACTCGACCCGGGCCATCCGGCCGTACAGGTCCGCGTCCCGGTCCAGCACGAAGGACTCAACGCTGCGCCGGGCGTCCCCGAACGTCGGGTTCGTGCCCACCGAGATCGCCGCTGGGTAGCGCACGCCCGGCTCCATGTCGCCGTCGATCCCGCCGTCGTCGATGATGGTCAACCACCCCGCGTACACACCGTCCGCCGGCACTGCGGCAGTATCGGAGGCGTACTGGTTCGCCGTGGGGTAGCCCAGCTCCTTACCACCCCTACCCGCGCCGCGCTCGATTGGCGCGATCACGGAAAATGGCCGCCCCATGAAGTCCGTGGCCAGGGCTACGTCTCCGCCGGAGAGGTGGTCCCGGATCGCGGTGGAACATATCCTCACGTCACCGTCGCCGAGCAGCTGCACGATGGTCACGTCTACTCCGGCCCGCTCCCCCAACTGCGCCATCGTCGCGGCAGTGCCTTCGGCATCGCGGCCGAAGGTGAAGTTCTCCCCCACCAGCACGTGCTTCGCCCCCAGGTACCCGACCAGCACATCGTCCACGTACTCCTGTGGCCGCAACCCGGCCAGTTCTTCGCGGAAATCGATGACCAACAGCGCGTCCACCCCCAGCTCGGCGATGTGGCGGGCGCGCTCATCTAGGGGCATCAGCGCGCGGGGGGCATGCTCGGGCGCGAAAATGGTCACCGGATGCGGGTCGAAAGTCATCACCACACACGGCACTTGAAGCTCGCGGGCAGTGTCCACCGCCTTGGAAATAAGCAGCTGGTGGCCGCGGTGCACACCGTCGAACACACCGATAGTGACCACCGTGCCGGTCTCCGCGAAGGAACCCGGCACACTCGCAAGCCCGCGCAGAATATCCACGGGCTAATACAGTACGGCATACTCGGCAGGCATGAACGATCCCCTCGCAACCTCCGGAATCGTCGTCGTGGACAAGCCAGCTGGCATGACCAGCCACGACGTAGTGGCGCGCCTGCGCCGCTTCTTCGGCACCCGAAAGGTCGGACACGCCGGCACGCTGGACCCCATGGCCACCGGGGTGCTCGTGGCGGGCATCGAGCGCGGCACGAAGCTTCTGGCCCACCTCGTGGCGGAGGACAAGGTCTACGAGACCACCATCCGCCTCGGCGAATCGACCACAACGGATGACGCCGAAGGTGACACCGTCGACAAGCGTGATGCCTCCGGGGTAAGCGATGACGCGATCCGCGCGGAGGTGCAGAAGCTGACGGGCACGATCATGCAGATCCCCTCGAAGGTCTCCGCGATCAAGATCGGTGGGCGCCGCGCGCACGAGCTGGTGCGTGCCGGTGAAGAGGTAGAGATTCCCGCGCGTGAGGTGACTATCCACGCCTTCGAGCTCCGCGAGATCCGGCGCGACGGCGAGTACGTGGACGTGGACGCGCGGGTGTACTGCTCGTCCGGCACCTACATCCGTTCGCTGGGCCGCGACCTCGGCGCAGCGCTAGGGGTGGGCGGGCATCTAATTGCTTTACGACGTTCCCGTGTCGGGTCCTTCTCGCTCCGCGACGCCCGCACGCTGGAAGAGTTGAACAACTCAGCGGAGTTGTCACTCGGATTGGATGAGGCGCTCACGCGCGCTTGGCCGGTGCTGCACGTCACGGCCGAGGAGTACGAAGCGTTAGCGATGGGTAAGTGGCTCGAGCCCCGGGGGCTTTCAGGGGTGCACGCTGCGGTGGGGCCGGACGGGCGGGCGGTAGCGCTGGTGAAGGAGCAGGGCAAGCGTTTAGCCACGGTATTCGTGGCGCGCCCGTCGACTCTCTAGCCCGAGCGCCCCTACCGGACGTACGTGGATGTGACCACGTAGCCGCAGCGCTGCACCCAGCGCCCCTCGAACATCGGAACGGGCGCGGGCCGGGCCAAGAGCTGAGACGTAAAGGTGCCGTCCGGGCGGAGTTCAATCTCTGCCTCGTCGAAGTCCAGCCACCGCCGAGTCATGGGATACCAGCATTTGTATGTGGACTCTTTCGCGGAAAAGAGCAGCCGGTCGGCCCAGGGGTAGCCTTTCGCCTGCATCTGCTCCACCATCTCCCTCTCAGTGGAGCTGGCGATGGAGCGCAGCACACCGTCTGGCAGCGGCTCCGCTGGCTCGGCGTCAAGCCCCATGGAGTGGACGTGACGGGTCGACGCCGCCACCGCTGCCCGCAGGCCGTCGGTGTGCGTAAGAGAACCGGTGAACCCATCGGGCCACAGAGGCATCCCCCGTTCCCCGCGCAGGATCGCCCCAGCAACCTCCACACCGAGCTCGCGCAGCGCCTCGTGGGCGCACCAGCGGGCGTCGCCGAACTCGCCCTTGCGCACATCCACCGCGGCGCTGACCTCGTTGCGCTCATCGGGATGCAAGTCCTCGTAGCGAGTGAGGTCTACCGCACCCCTGCCACTACCCGTGCGGTAGAAGACGCAGCGAGCCTCCGGAGGAAAGAGTGCGACGTCTTGCATCACTGCTCAACCTCCATGACCGGGTACGGGAACTGCCGTGCTGACGGGTAGTGCTCCCATTCGCGCGGATAACCGAGGGACGCTTCGATGTGCGGGATTCCTTCGACAGTTGTCACCCCCGGCATGTGCAGGTGACCGTACACCACCGCCTGCGCACCATATCGTTTGGGCCACGTCCGCGTGTGGCGAGTCCCACACCAAAGGGCGATGTCCGACCACCGCATCCGCTGCACGGGTTCCTGCACCAGGGGCCAATGGTTGACCAGAATCGTCGAGCCACTGATACGCGAAAGGCGCTTGGTGGTGTACGCCAGCCGGTCCCAACACCAGGCACGGATGTCCACGAAAGGTGCGATCGCCACCTCGTCCGTCATCACCACATTGTTTTCGTGCGCCGCGGCCAGTGCTTCCTCAACTGTCAGGTCGCGGGCCCGAAACGAGTAATCGTAGAGGGTGAACAGCGGGCATATGGTCACCCCGCCAAACACCGGGAACCGGTCCTCCGGGGTGACCACGCCGATGGAACGCATCGCCTGCACCAGCATCGTGTACTTCTCCCGGCCCCGGTAGCGGTCTGCAGAGCGGCAAAACAACTCGTGGTTTCCGGGGACCCAGATCACGGTGTCAAACCTGTCTGCAAGCTCCTCCATCACCTGGACGATCAATTCGCCTCGCTCCGCCACGTCTCCGGCGACGATGAGCCAATCGGACGGATCAGCCGGCCGGATCGCGTCGATCTGCGCTGCGTTGCGCTTTACCGCCGCGTGCAGGTCGCTGACGGCCCAGAGCGTCGTGGTCATCCCTCTTTCTTACCATCGACGCCCGACACAGCCCACCGCATCGAACGGAAGCGCCACACCACGCCGACCAGTCGGGTGAGCACCTGGCCGAGCTGACCGATCCAGATGCCGGCAAGCCCCCAGCCGAACACGGCCGACAACAGGATCACCGGCAGTGCCACTGCCAGCAACGAAAACAGTGTGAGGTTGCGCAGAAATGCTGCGTCAGCTGCGCCGAGGAGCACCCCGTCGAGAGCGAAAACCGCTCCACCCGCCAAAATCATCGCGATAAGCAGCATCCACGGCACCCGAAGCGTATCCACGACCTCCGGATCGGATGTGAACACACCCTGGATCTGCGGCGCGAACACCGCGAAGACCGCGGAGAGCGCCACCGCGAACAGCATGGAGTACCGCAGCGCCTGCACCCCCACACCGCGTGCCTTCTCGGCGCCACCTCGGCCAAGCGCCGACCCGGTCAGCGTCTGAGCTGCAATGGCGAGGGAATCTAGCACCAGGGTCAGGAAGTTCCACAGCTGAAGCATGAGCTGGTGCGCTGCCAACGCCACCACGCCGAAGCGGCCCGCAACCGCTGCGGCCGCAAGCAGCGACACCTGGAACGACAGGGACCGCAAAATCAAATCTCGCCCGAGCACCAGCTGGCTTCTGATCACCCACCAACGTGGTGACCAGTCGCCGTCGTACCTCGCGTGCTCGCGTGCCAACACCACGACAAAGAGTGACGATGTGATGCCCATTCCGACGACATTCGAGATGGCCGACCCGACCAGCCCGAAGCGCCCCACCAGGACTGGTAGTAGCGCCGCGCCGGGAATGACCCCGCAAAGTGTCAGGTAGAAGGGCAGCCGGGTGTTTTGTACCCCGCGCATCCAGCCGTTGCCCGCCATGATCACCAGCGTCATGGGCACTGCAAAGGCAGAAACACGCATCCACTGCGCGGCGCGGACAGCGGTGTCTTGGTCGCCGGCCAGTGCCTGGGCGAGAGGCTGTGCAAAGACCCCGACTATAAGCGCAAGCAGTGTACCGATGCCGAGCGCAACCCAGGTGGCCTGCACTCCCTCAGCAACTGCCCGGTCCCGTCGCCCAGCACCGAAAAACCGAGAGCTGCGAGCGGTGGTGCCGTATGAAAGGAACGTCAGCTGGGTAGTCACCGTCGACTGGATCGCTGCCCCCGCGGCAAGCGCCGCAAGCTCGGCGGTGCCGAGCTGGCCCACCACAGCCGTGTCGAGCAGCAGGTAGAGCGGGTTCGCCGCTAGCACTCCGAGAGCTGGCAGCGCGAGCGCTAGGATCTCGCGGCCGACGGAGCGATTGCTTAAGTTCGTCGGCTTAGACATTGGACGCGGAGCGCTCCGGGAATGCGTCGAGAAGCTCGCGGATGACCTGATTGCGGCTTCCTGTGGCGGAATACCCTGCGGCCGCCCAGTGGCCGCCGCCGCCGAGGCGCTGCGCTACGGCAGAAACGTCCACCGCCGTCGAGCGCAGCGACATCGCCCAATATTTCGGCGTTTGTTCTTTCAGCACCACACCAACGTCCGTGCCCTCCAGCGACCGGGCGTAATCGATAATCGCCTCCACTGCTGTTTGGCTCATACGTGAATGGATTCCCGCCGGGATGGTCAACACCGCGACCGCCAGCCCCTTCATCGGCACGATCTGCGTTTTGGCCAGCACCGCACCCATGAGTTGCAGATCCACGGGACTCATCGTGTCCATGAGATCCAGCGCGATCTGGCGGGTATCCAGACCGAACTGCATGAGCTCCGCCGCAAATTCATGCATGCGGGGCGTGCCCCACCGGAAGCTACCTGTGTCCGTAACCAAACCGGCGTAGAGGCCGTAGGCGATGTCCGCATCCAAGTCCACGCCCAGGTATCCGAGCAGTTCGCGGACCATCACCGTGGTGGACTCGCTCTCGACGATCACGTTGATGCCGCCGAACCCTGGGTTGGTGTTGTGGTGGTCGATGACGACGACGCGCGACGGGTCTTCCAGAATGGCAGGCATAAGGGTGCCGGTACGGTCGGCTGAGGCGCAATCAACGGTGACCACCAGGCCGCGCTCAGGCAGCGGCTCGCCGTAGCGTATGCCGTCCACCCCCGGGATGGTGCGCATGTTCGCGGAGTGCGGCAACGGCTGGCCAATGTACACCTGGGCATTGACGCCCAGCTTCTCCAGCCCAGCGGCCAGCGCGCAGGCCGAACCGATGGCGTCCGCGTCCGGTTTAATATGCGCGACAACTGAGACATTTTCCGCGGCGCGCACGCGGGAGGCGACGGCCTCGAATTGTGCCGCCGCCTCCGGAAGATACTTCGGTGCTCGGCTAGACATCGTCACCCGGGCGCTTGTACGGGTCGCTGTCCCCCGCAGGCTTCGCGTTTGCTCGCAACTTCGCCAACTCCTCATCGCGGGCGCGAGCTCGGCTCAACAGTTCCTCCATGTGGGCAGATGTCTCCGGAACAGTGTCGCGCTCAAACGAGATCGTGGGGGTGAAGCGCACGCTGAGCTGATCGCCCACAATCTTGCGGATCTGCCCACGGGCACGGTTGAGGGCCTCAGCCGCCTGGTCGTAATCCGGCTCGTCGTTGATGTCGCGGCCGCGGACGGTGTAATACACCGTCGCATCGTGCAGGTCACCGGTGACTCGGGTGTCGGTGACCGTGACAAGCTCCAAACGGCGATCCTTGATCTCACGCTCGATGGCGGAGGCCACGATCGTCTGAATCTGCTTTGCCAGGCGCTGTGCGCGAGGGTTCTCAGCCATTCTCAACTCCTATGTCCAAAACTTTCAATAGTGTAACCCCCGCCCCGCGCAGGTCGCGCGGAACGGGGGTTGCGTGGATAAGCAACTGCTTAGCAGCGCCTAGTCTCGCGGCACCTCAACCATCTCGTAGGTCTGGATGAGGTCGCCCACCTGGATATCCGGGTAAGACAGCACCATGCCGCACTCGTAACCCTTGGCAACTTCGTTGGCATCGTCCTTTTCCCGGCGCAGCGACTCGATCGTCGCGTCCGGGGTGATGACGTTGCCGTCGCGCACCAGGCGCAGCTTCGCGCCGCGCTTGACCTTGCCCTCGGTGACCATGCAGCCGGCGATGAGGCCGACGGCGGAGGCCTTGAAGATTTGGCGGATCTCCGCCTCGCCGAGGTCGCGCTCCTCGTAAACAGGCTTGAGCATGCCCTTGAGCGCGTTCTCAACGTCCTCGATGGCCTGGTAGATCACCGAGTAGTAGCGGATTTCCACGCCTTCGGCATTGGCCTCTTCGGTGGCCTTCCCGTCAGCACGGACGTTGAACCCGATGATGATCGCGTCCGACGCCGCCGCGAGGGTGACGTTGGTCTGGGTCACAGCACCGACGCCACGGTCGATGATGTTGACCTCGACCTCGTCGTCGATCTCGATCTTGAGCAACGCCTCCTCCAGGGCTTCCACGGAGCCTGCGTTGTCGCCCTTGAGGATGAGGTTGAGCTGGCTACGCTCCTTGAGCGCCTGATCCAGGTTCTCAAGCGAGACGCGCTTCTTGCTGCGCGCCTGCATCGCCGCCCGGTGGCGGGCGTCGCGCTGCGCAGCAATCTGGCGCGCCACGCGGTCGTCTTCCACCACGAGCAGGTTGTCGCCCGGGCCCGGGACGCCGTTGAGACCCTGCACCTGGACCGGGCGGGACGGTCCCGCCTCTTCCACGTCGTTGCCCCACTCGTCCACCATGCGGCGCACGCGGCCGAAATTGCCGCCGACGACGATGGAGTCGCCGACCCGCAAGGTACCGCGCTGCACGATCACGGTGGACACCGGTCCGCGCCCGCGGTCCAAGTGGGACTCGATGGCCACACCTTGCGCGTCCATGTCCGGGTTCGCGGTCAGCTCCAGCGCGGCATCGGCAGTCAGCAACACAGCCTCGAGAAGGTCGTCGATACCCGTGCCCTGCTTCGCGGAGATGTCGATGAACATGGTGTCGCCGCCGTACTCCTCCGGAATCAGCCCGTACTCGGTGAGCTGGCCGCGGATCTTGTCCGGCTGCGCCTCCGGCTTATCCACTTTGTTCACGGCAACCACAATCGGCAGATCCGCCGCCTTCGCGTGATTGATCGCCTCAACCGTCTGCGGCATCACGCCGTCGTCAGCGGCCACCACCAGGATGGCCAAGTCCGTCGACTTCGCGCCACGGGCACGCATGGCGGTAAACGCCTCGTGGCCCGGGGTATCCAGGAACGTGATCTTGCGCGGCTCGTCTTCGAGGGTGACCTCGGTCTGGTACGCGCCAATGCCCTGGGTGATACCGCCCGCCTCGCCGCGGCCGACATTCGCCTGGCGGATGGAGTCCAGCAGGCGGGTCTTACCGTGGTCGACGTGGCCCATGACGGAGACCACTGGCGGGCGCTGCTCCAGCGCTTCCTCGCCGCCCTCGTCCTCGCCGAACTGCAGATCGAAGGATTCGAGCAGCTCTCGGTCCTCGTCCTCCGGCGAGACGATCTGCACCTCGTAGTTGATCTCGGCGCCCAGAAGCTGCAGCGTCTCCTCGGAGACGGACTGCGTCGCAGTCACCATCTCGCCGAGGTTAAACAGTGCCTGCACGAGCGACGATGCCTCGGTGTTGATCTTCTCTGCCAAGTCGGACAGGGTCGCACCCTGGCGAAGTCGAACGGTTTTGCCGCCGCCGTCTGGCAAGCGAACGCCACCAATGACGTTCGGCTTGTGCATCTCTTCGTACTCGGCCCTCTTCTGGCCCTTCGACTTACGACGCCTGCCGGGTGCTCCACCCGGACGGCCAAAAGCACCGGCGGTGCCGCCGCGACGCCCGCCGCGACCCCGGAAGCCGCCGCCACCCGGGCCGCCGAAGCCTCCGCGGTTCGGTCCACCCTGGCCGCCACGGCCACGACCGCCACCAGCGCCGCCGCGTCCGCGACCACCCGCAGCCGCTGCCTTGGACGGCATCTGTGTCGGGGACGGGCCTGCCGGCATGTCAGCCGGAGACGGACGGGAGCCGCCGCCTTGCCGCGCACCACCCGGGCGCGGGCCACCTTGGCCCGACCCCGGACGACCTTGGCCCTGGCCAGGCCGTCCTCCGCCTGGGCGCGGTGGACGCTGCCCGCCGCCTGCGTTGGAAGAGAACGGGTTGTTTGCCACACGCGGGCGCCCCGGCTTGGGCACCGGGCGCGGCATAGCGCCCGGGTTCGGGCCGTCTGCCTTCGCGGCCGACTTCGGCGCTGCGGGCTTGGGAGCTGCGGGTTTCGGAGCGCCTGGTTTCGCCGCGGACTTGGGAGCGGCAGGCTTCGCAGCGGGCTTCGGCGCGCCCGGCTTCGGCGCGCCGCCGCCCGGCTTGGGGGCGTTGCCAGCCGGCTTCGGGGTCGGCTCGGTGGCGGCTGGCTTAGCTGGCCGCGGCTTCGGAGCGCTCGGCACCGGCTTTGCGGCAGCAGGCTTCGGAGCACCCGGCTTCGGTGCGCCGCTAGCCGGCTTCGGAGCGGCCGGCTTGGCACGATTCTGGCCGGGCTTCTTCAGCGGCGGCTTCTTCGGCGCGGCCTGGTCCTTCTTCTCGGACGAGCTGCCGTCGCCGCCGTTTTGTTTGGCGTAGTACGCCTGCATCTTCTTCACGACGGGCGGCTCGATCGTCGACGACGCCGTCTTCACAAACTCACCCTGCTCCTTGAGCGTGGCGAGCAGTTCCTTACTTGTTACGCCGAGCTGCTTGGCCAACTCGTGAACGCGTAGCTTTCCGGACACGTATCTCCTCTTGGTTGTTGCTAGGAGCAGTGCCCTTCGGCTACGTGCCCCTAGACGTGGTCAGTGACATTCATCGCTGATGCTGCTTCATGGTTGCGTACTCATCAGTGTTCAGTCTTTCCTTTTTCGTCTGGGTCGTTCACCTCGTCGCAATCGCTTTGCGACGACGCAAGGTACGTACGTACATGACCTAGGTCCACCGCGGTGGACAGACGGAGCGCCCGCCCGAAGGCACGGCGTTGTTCCGCCAGCTCGACAGCGTCCAGCGAGGGAGTGATCCACGCGCCCCGGCCAGGAAGCCTCCTGCCCGGATCGGCGAGCACACGTCCCGGCACTTCGGGATCGGCGACTACCCGCAGTAGCCGGGTATCCGGCTGCGAGGTACGGGTGGCGATGCAGGTGCGGGTACGGATCGGCTGCTTGCGCGCACCGTTCATCCGCGTCCCATCCCTTCATCTGCCAACTCGGTCGCCGCACCTGAGAGTGCGGACACGAAAGCCGTATAACACTGTACGCCAAAACCCGCTGGATCTACATTTCCAGCGGGTGTGTAAGCAACAGCGGTGTAATTCGCGGTGGTTTACTCAGCGGAGTCGGCGTCGGAGCGGATGTCGATCTTCCAGCCCGTCAGACGTGCGGCGAGGCGGGCGTTCTGGCCTTCTTTGCCGATGGCGAGGGAAAGCTGGTAGTCAGGCACCGTCACGCGCGCCGCCTGTGCCTCGCGGTCTAGCACCTCGACGTTGACCACCTTGGACGGCGCAAGGGAATTACCAACGTATTTGGCCGGATCCTCGTCCCAGTCGATGATGTCGATTTTCTCCCCGCCCAGCTCCTGCATGATGTTGGTGACGCGAGCGCCCCGGGGGCCGATGCATGCACCCTTTGCGTTCACGCCCTTGACGGTAGCGCGAACCGCCACCTTCGACCGGTGGCCCGCTTCGCGGGCGATGCCGACGATCTCCACCGAGCCGTCTGCGACCTCTGGCACTTCGAGCGCAAACAGGCCTCGCACAAGCTCTGGGTGAGTGCGCGACAGGTTCACCTGCACGCGTTTGTCGCCCTTGTTCACGCCGACCACGTAGGCCTTGATGCGGTCGCCGTGGCGCAGCACCTCGCCCGGAATCTTCTCCGCTGGCAGCAGAATGCCGTCCTGCGGGTCAGCTTCCGTACCCAGCTGCACAATGTTCAGGCCGCGCGCCTCCGCCTGCGCATCGCGCTGCACGACGCCGGAGACAACCTGGCCTTCGAATCCCGCGTATTCGTCATAGACGCGACCGGCCTCGGCTTGACGCAAGCGGCCTTTAATGGCGTCGCGCACGGCCACCGATCCGATACGGGAGAAGTTCACCGGGGTGTCGTCGTACTCAGACACAACCTCTCCGTCGGCGTTGAGTTCACTGACGACTACGGCCACGTCACCGGTTTCGGTGTCGATATCCACACGAGCCTTCGATTGGTCGTCGGCCTCCCCCTCTTTGAACTCGCGGTAGGAAAACAGCAGCGCGTTCGCGATGGTCGCCAGCAAGTCCTCGAGGGCGATCCCCTGCTGCTCCTCGATCGCCTTCAGGGCGTTCAAATCAATATTCACTTGTGTTCCTTTCCTGCCGTTGCAGCGACCTCAAGATCTTCAAATGCCCGATCCACCAGCTCAGTCTCTGCGGCCGGCGGGGCGTTGAACTCAATTTCTACCACTGCACCGGACAATTCCGAAACCGGCGAAATGCGGATCTCCTCGCCTTTCTTGTCCGCTCGAACGAGCGCCACGTGTGCCTCATCGCCATCGAGCGGGCCGACGCGCCACTGCTCATCCCCCACCTTCACCTTGCGCCCATGGTTACGGCGGAAATGGCGCGGCTGCGTCAACGGCAGATCCACGCCTGGTGTTGTCAACTCCAGGGTGTACCCGGCGCCGAAGTTCACCTCACCGCGTTGCTCGGCGTCGTCGAAAAGCTGCGATAGCTCCTGGGACACCTCTTCCAAGTCGTCGAGCGTCGGGTGGGAATCGGAGTCGAGAGCGATGACCACCTGCGACTTTTTGCCCGCTTTCACCGTGCGGATCTTCTCGATGTCCATGCCGTAGGCGCGCGCAACCGGTTCGACCATGCGCTCGAGTGTCTCGTTCGTGGGAAAAGCCATGCCGACAAACCTAGCGTGTAACGTGCAGCGCGTGAAGAAACTCCTCCTGCTTCCCGCCGCTGCGCTTTTGCTGTCCAGCTGCACCGTGATGGACGTTGTCGGCCCGCACGCTAACGGCGAGATCATGGCGCTGGCGAAGCAGGCCTCCGCCGACTGGGTTTTCGGAGACCCCTCTCGGGAGCAATGGCACGAGATGCGCAAGAAGCAGAGCGAGGAGCTGAAAGGGGAAGCGCGCAGGCTCTGCGGCGTGGACGCTTCCGGCAACACCCCCGCTTCCTGCGACGTGAGTTACGGCGATACGGACCTGCCGGCCACGGGTAACGCGGACGCGCTGCTCGAGCACACCGTCGCCGCCGCCGACAAGGTGCCGGCAGAGTCCGTGGACCTCATCGTCGCCCAGGCTATCGACGCACTGGCGCTTTCCCCCGTTGATCTCGAGTCCGTTTCGGGCGCGGTGACCAACCCGGCTGACATTGAGGCAGCCCGCGACATGCTCGCCCGGGAGAACGCCGCGTACTACGGGCTCGGTGTGGCCCTCGCCTATGCCGGCCCCGAGCTGCGCACACGTATCGGTGCGGTGCGCGAAGCTTCACAGGAGCGCTCGGCAGCGCTGGCACGGCTGGTTGGCCCCGCCGACGGCGCAGCCGATGAGGCGCTCGTCCCAGCCGCCGGCTACGACTTCGCCGAAGGCTACACCGAGCCTGCGAACGCAGAAGAGGCCGCCCAGCTGGTGAACACCGTGCTGGGCGACCTGGTCAAACAGTGGCGCTACACCGCCGCGCACGCTGATTCAGCGACGTGGCGCGCGGACGCCATCAGGCTCGCCGCGCACGCCCAGCGGGTCTAGCCGAGACGCTCCGCCACGAGCTCCTGCACCTTCGCCACGATCTCGTCGGCTGGGACCTCGAGTGTCTCGCCGCCGCGGATGCGCAGCTCCACAATGCCGTCCGCAAACGAGCGGCCGAGGATCACAATAAACGGCATGCCCAGAAGCTCGGCGTCCTTGAACTTCACGCCCGGGGAGACCTTGGGGCGGTCGTCGTAAAGCACCTCGAGCCCGGCGCCGGACAGTTCAGCGGCGATGCGGTCGCCCGCCTCGAGCGCTGCGGTGTCTTTGTTCGCCACCGCCACGTGCACCTGGTACGGGGCGATCTCCACCGGCCACACCAGGCCCTTGTCGTCGTGGCGCTGCTCGGCGATCACCGCGAGCATGCGGGAGATGCCGATGCCGTAGGAACCCATGGTGGGCACGGCGCGCTTGCCGTTCTCGTCCAGGATCTGTACGTCCATTGCCTCGGTGTATTTGCGGCCGAGCTGGAAGATGTGGCCCAGCTCGATGCCGCGGGCGAGCTCGACAGTGCCGTTGCCGGACGGCGACGGGTCGCCCGCCTTGATCTCGGCCGCTTCGACGTAGCCGTCGACGGTGAAGTCGCGGCCGGCGACCAGGCCAACGACGTGCTTTTGCGGGGCGTCGGCACCAGTGATCCAGGAGGTTCCCTCCACCACGCGCGGGTCCGCCAGCACGCGCACGCCGTTGGCCAGCAGCGCGCGCGGGCCGACGTAGCCCTTGACCAGGAAGTCGTTCTTTGCAAAGTCCTCGTCGCTGGCGAGCTCGAACGTGGCGGGCTCCAGCGATGCCTCGAGGCGCTTCTCGTCCAGCTCGCGGTCGCCCGGGATGAGCACGCCCACCAGCTGCGGGCCAACAGGGTTGCCGTCCTCGTCCACTGCCCGCGGGTCGTTGACCTTCACCATCATGCATTTGAGGGTGTCGGCGGCTTCGGCGGAGCGGCCGTCGACAAGCACGCCCGCACTTTGCGCCCACTCGACGAGCGCCGCGATAGTCTCAGATGCGGGCGTGTCGTACTCGACCGCCTCGGGCAGACCGTCGAATTCGCGCGGCTCAGGTGCCACCGTGGTCACGGCTTCCACGTTGGCGGCGTAATCGCCCGCAGTGGAGATGACGAAGGTGTCCTCGCCGTTGTCGGAGTACGCGAGGAACTCCTCGGACGCGGAGCCGCCCATGGCGCCGGAGGTGGCCTTGCAAATCTCGTAGCGAAGCCCCACCCTGTCGAAGATGCGCTGGTAGGCGGCGCGGTGGTTGGCGTAGGACTGCTCCAGGCCCTCGTCCGTCATGTCGAAGGAGTAGCTGTCCTTCATCACAAACTCTCGCCCGCGGAGGATGCCGGCGCGCGGACGCGCCTCGTCGCGGTACTTCGTCTGAATCTGGTACAGCGTGACCGGAAAATCCTTGTAGGAGGAGTACAGGTCCTTCACCGCGGTGGTGAACATCTCCTCGTGCGTGGGCCCGAGCAGCATATCCGCACCCTTGCGGTCCTTCAGCCGGAACAGGTCGTCGCCGTACTCGGCCCAGCGGTTCGTGGCCTCGTAGGGCTCGCGCGGAAGCAGCGCCGGGAAAAGCAGCTCTTGGCCGCCCATCGCATCCATTTCCTCGCGGACCACGCCTTCGATCTTGCGCAGCGCGCGCAGGCCCAGCGGCAGCCAGGAGTACACGCCGGGGGCGGCGCGGCGCACGTAGCCTGCGCGCACCAGCAGCTTGTGACTGGGCACTTCGGCATCGGCGGGATCTTCGCGCAGCGTGCGCAGGAACAGCGTGGACAGGCGTGTAATCATGGTTTGGCAGTTTACCGCTAGGGTTTTGCGCATGCTGATCGTGCTCCCGCCTTCTGAGACCAAAGCGCCTGGCGGCGATACCGCCCCGATGGCACTGTCGTTTCCTTCGCTCGATCCGGTGCGCACCTTGCTTCTCGACGCCCTCTCGGCCACCGACGTGGACACCCAAATGCGTGAGCTGAAAATCCCCGCCGGCAAGCGCGCAGAAGCCGAGGAGAACCTCACGTTGCGCGCCGCGCCGGTGATGCCGGCGATCCAGCGCTACACCGGGGTGCTTTACGACGCCCTCGACGCTGCTTCGCTTTCTTCGGACGCACTGTCGCGCCTGGCCGTGGGCTCGGCGCTGTTCGGGGTGGTGCGCGCGGGCGACCTGATCCCGCGCTACCGGGTCTCCGGCGGCTCCAAGCTCGGCGGGAAAACGATGAAGGCGTGGTGGGGCTCTGCCGTGACGAAGGTGTTGGCCGAGGAACACTTCGTGGTGGACATGCGCTCCGGCGCCTACCAGCAGCTCGGTCCGGTGCCGGGAGCGCTGACGGTGCGCGTGGAGCAGGCCGATACGGGCAAGGTGGTCAGCCACTTTAACAAGCAGTACAAAGGCGAGCTGGCCCGCGCGCTAGCGCCGCACGACGCCGCGTGCGCCGAAGACGTCGCCGACATTGCCGCCGCAGTCGGCTTCGATGTCGCCCTCGACGGCACGCTGCTCACCATGCGTGTGTAGCTTGAATTTCATGCCGTCCCACTACCGTCGCTATACCCTGGCCGCCCTCATCTACGCCGCCGGGTTCGCTTACATCCTGCTGCGCTGGGAATCGATCCCCGACCCGGTGCCGATACACGTCGGCCTCACTGGCGAGGCGGACGGCTTCGCGCCAAAGACGCTGCTCAGCACGACTGCGGCGATGATCATCGGCATCGTCGTCTCCGCGGTGATGCCGCTATTGCTGCCGCCGCGGACGCTTGCCCGACGCACCGTCGACGTCCCTGCCGAGGACGCGCTGCCGTTTTCGGAGACGGCGGCCCGGCGCGTCGAGAAGCTTTGCAGAGCCTCCGCAGACCTGGTCTCCAAAATCATCCTCGCGCTGGCGGCATTGCTCACGGTGATGAACATCGGCATGGTGGTGCCGGATGCGGCCATCCCGTTCTGGCTGGAGATCGCGCTGTGGATCGGCTTCATCGTCTATGCGGTGGTGACTGGGATGCGCGTGTCCTCTGCGAAGGACGGCACCGAACCTGACGCGGAGGAGCAGGCCCGCAACGCGCAGCTGCGCTACCAAGGCGGCATGGGCACCTACACGGCGCCCAACGACCCGATGGTCGCGGCGGTGCTGCCGTCGAACCCGGGCAAGATTGCGGTGAACACCGCGCACGCGCCGGGCAAGCGCTACTTACGCCGGATGATCCTCGGCGTGGTTGCGACCCCCGTCGTGTGCATCGTGCTTACTTTCGTGATGTAGCGGGGGCTAAGCCTTCGCGGCCCGCAATTTATCGGTTTATCGGCCGAGGCGAATTTATCGGTTTATCGGTTGCACCTGCTCTACCTGCGTTAACTTGCCACCCGTTCAACCTTTTCTGCCAACGCGAGAAGCCGGCGCACATCGGCCACAAACTCTCCTTCCCTGAACAGTAGGTCGCTGGGCGACGGTCGCAGCAGCTTCGCGCCAACCTTCAGCAGATCCTTCTCGCGGCGACGTTCTTTCCTCAGCGTCTCGTCGGTGGGTTTGAACGTCACCCCGTCGTACTTGTAGTCCCCGTCAATCTCCGTCACGAACATCCCGCGACGCAGATCCACCTCGTAGCCGGCGAACATCCCGTTAACTATCCAGTCTTCTGCCACCCGTTCTATCAGTATCGCCCGACCATACGACTCGAACGGCGAGCGCGAGTTGTTCACCGCGAACTTCACTACTTTCCTCAACGTGCCAATCCCTCGCACCCGGCCCAGCTTCTCTATCTCGGCCTCGACTGTGGACCTGTCCGCGTAGTATCTCAAGATCCAGTCCATCGCCACTAGCCCTTCCCGGAAACCATGTCGCAGCGCGATTTCGAACGCCGTTGTCAGTTCATCCGTTGCGCGCAGAGTGTCGAAGTGCCGGATCGTCGCTGGCCGTCTCCTCGCCCGGTGATAGACCGTATTCGTCGGCTGCTGCTTCTTCGGCGGTGCTTTGCCGTTTGGCAGGAGTAACTCCACCGGCTCGTTTACATCGGTCGTTACCACCCACATATCCAGCGCTCGTGCTGCTGAGCGCCCAGCAAGTGCTACCTTCCTCGCAGCTTTTCCCACGGCGATGGCTTGGATCCACCGCTTCTCAAAAAACGCGAGCTGAGCGAAGTCGGCCTGCGACATGCAATGCTTTGACGACAGGACCACTGCACCTGCGCCATCGTTACTCTTATCCCGTACGCGTAGCTTGCGCACTATCTCTACTTGTCGCCCCCGATCCATACCGCGATCGTGGCAGAGGGGCAAGCAAAACGAAAGGGCTTACGCTCTTGTGTGGATAACTCACCGGTGAAGTTATCCACAGCTCCGGTTCTTGGGAACCACGACTGCACAAAAGACGATATCGGCGTTTACCATCCTGGCCCGACCGCGACCAGTGCTTTTACCGCCGTGCTTGCCCCAAATGCCGATATCGGCGTTTGCATCCGGATGCCCCCATACACCGCCGCGGGTAGCGTCACCACTATGACCACCCCGAGCACCATCGACACCGCCCGCGCTCTCCTCGCAGACGCCTCCCACATCGAGGTCTTCACCGGCGCAGGCATGAGCGCCGACAGCGGCATCGCCACCTACCGCGACGCGCAGACCGGCCTGTGGGAAAACGTGGACCCGCAGGACATGGCATCCATCGACGCGTGGCACGACGACCCGGACACCATGTTCGCCTGGTACCTCTGGCGCGCACACCTCGCCCGGCAGGCCGAGCCGAACGCCGGCCACGTCGCCATCGCCCGCTGCCCGAAGACGACGGTGACCACCCAAAACATTGACAACCTCCACGTGCGCGCGGGGAGCAAGGAGGTCGTCCACCTGCACGGCTCGCTGTTTGAGTTTCGCTGTTCGCTTTGCGACGAAACCTTCGGCGAGCCCATCGCCCTGCCCACAGCACCCGTGGAGGCAATCACTCCCCCGTCTTGCCCTGTCTGCGGCGGCCCGGTACGTCCCGGGGTGGTGTGGTTCGGCGAGGCCCTGCCGGAGGCCGAGTGGAAAGAGGCGGAGCGCCGGATGCGCACCGCGGACGCGCTGGTGATCGTGGGCACCTCCGGTGTGGTCTACCCCGCCGCCGGTCTGCCGTTGATGGCGCACGCCCGGGAGATCCCCATCATCGAGGTCACACCGATGCGCACGGAACTGTCCCACCTGGCCGACGTGGTCATCGAGGACACCGCCGCCAACGCGCTGCCCTCTCTTCTGGGCTAACGGGACACTGCTTGGTCGTAGGCCCGGATAAACCTACGTGCATTCGCGGGCGTGCCGAGAATGTGGGCAGTTTCCTTCCAGGATCGAAATTCGGCCGCAGGAATCAGCACGGCATCACCGACGCGTGACTGGATCTGTACGTGCTTGCCCGCAACGGTTACCTGCCGCATCAGCTCGTCGAAGTTCTCGCGTGCTTCGTCCACTGTCAGTGCCATCCTGCCTCCTTGCGCATTTCAGCCTAGCGGCTGGCGAGGAGCACCGTGAAGGTCTTATCCCGCGCGACCTGCTCCACGGATGCGAATCTGCGCTCCACCTCGCCGCGGTAGCGCAGGTGGGAGTTGTGCACCAAATACAGCGCCCCGCCGGGTGCGAGCAGGCGCACGGAGGCGTCGAGAAGGTGCTGCACTAGGGTGGCGTCGACGGTAGTGCCGTCGTGGAACGGCGGATTGAGCGCGATGGTGTCGAAGGACGCATCCGGCAAGCGTGAGCCGGCGTCGTCCCACGTCGCCTCCAACCCGATGGCGCGCGCGGAGAGCACCGCGTCCGCGTCCGCGTCCGTGGCCACGCCGGAAAAGCCCCGGGTGACCGAACCGTTGCCACAGCCCAGATCGAGCAGGCGGCCGGGAGCGGCAGGCAGGCAGGAGCGAAGCAGCTCCCCGCCGCGGTCCAGCTTTGCGCCGGAAAAGACTCCGCCGACGGCGACCAGGCCGTCGCCAAGCATTGGCTCATAGGCCACCTCCCGCGGGCCGGAAGCGACCAGACAGCGGAACTTGCCGCGGCCGAGTGATGCTGAAACGTCGTCGAAGGACTCGCCCAACACCGCGTTCATGCTGCGTGCGAGGTGCTTGTTGTTCGCGCCGAGCACGACACGCACACTGTCGTAGCCCGCGCCCGCGATGGAGCGCGCCAGGTAGTCCAGCCGGGCCAGGGACTTGGGCATCTCCCCGACCGCCACGGCTGAATCGGTTGCCCCGGCCAAGAACTCGTCCAGGCGCACGTCGCCCGCGATCTCGGCGCCCATTGCCGACGCCTTCCGGCTTCGCGCGTAGTCCGAGTCTAGAAACACCACTGGCGCGCCCGTCTCTACCGCGGCACGGGTGAGATCCAGCGTTGGGTCGTGGCAGATCAACACGGTCTCCGGCCCCTCGTTACCCAAACCTCCGGAGGCGCCTAACGCGGTGTCCCAGATCAAGCTATCCAGCGTGCGCAAGACCCGCGACCTCCCCGAACACGTACACGGCCGGCGCCGCGACGCTTTCAGCCTCCATCACGTCGGCCAAGCTCGCTGCGGTGGCGAAGTACACCCGCTGCGCGTCCGTCTCGCCCTCCTGGATCACGGCGGCGGGCGTCTCACCATTCAAACCGGCCTCCACCAGCGCCTCTGCGATGGCGCGGGCGTTGCGCACGCCCATCACCACCACGATCGTGCCCCCGACGCGAGCCAGCGCGCCCCAGTCAACCAACGACTTCTCGTGTCCCGGCGGCAGGTGCCCGGATACCACCGTGAACGCGTGCGTGACCCCACGCTGCGTCACCGGCACATCCGCCGCCGCTGGCACGGACACCGCCGAGGTCACACCCGGCACCACCGAGCACTCCAGGCCGGCGGCCGCGCACGCCTGCAGCTCTTCGAAGCCGCGGCCGAACACGTACGGGTCGCCGCCTTTGAGACGCACCACGCGCTTTCCCGCACGCCCGTACTGCACTAAGAGTTCGTTGATGCGCTCCTGCGCCACCTGTCTCGCGTACGGCAGCTTGGCCACGTCCACGACCTCCTTGCCGGTTACGTCGAGGAAGTTCTCGAGCTGCGCAGCCGGACCAAGGTGGTCGGCGAGGATGACGTCGGCAGCCTCCAAGGCGCGAAGCCCGCGGATGGTGAGCAGATCCCACGCGCCGGGGCCGCCGCCTACGAGTGTGATGTGGCCGGTACTCATAGCCCATCAGTTTAGGGTGGAGCCATGAACCGACCTCAGCTCGCCCACACGCTCGCCGACACCCTGCCGGAGCTCGCGCACGAGGAGCCCGGCACCCAGTTTGAGAACCCGCAGCTGGTAGCGCTCGACGAACCGCTTGCAGCGGAGCTCGGACTCGACGTGGATTGGCTGCAGTCTGACGACGGCCTGAAGTTCCTCACCGGCGCCGGCGGCGGCCACGCCATGGCGTACGCAGGCCACCAGTTCGGGCAGTTCGTGCCGTTGCTAGGCGACGGCCGCGCCCTCCTTCTCGGCGACATTGCCGGCCACGAGATCCAGCTCAAAGGCTCCGGGCCAACCGCGTTTTCCCGTCCGGGCTCCGACGGCGTGGGCGCGATTGGCCCGATGCTGCGCGAGCACCTGGTGTCCACATTCATGCACGCGGCCGGTGTGCCAACTACGCGCTCGCTTGCCGTGCTCACCACCGGCGGCACCGTCATCCGCCAGCAGGGCGCGGTCCCCGGCGGCATTGTGGTGCGCGTGGCGAAAAGCCACCTGCGCGTGGGCACAGTGCAGTACGCGGCGACACAGTCGGAGGAACTGACGCGCAAGGTCATGGAGGCCGCGGGCTTCGCCGACGCTGCCGAGATGCTTCAGACCGTCACGCGGCGGCAGTTCGACCTAGTCGCCCATTGGATGCGCCTCGGGTTCGTTCACGGTGTCATGAACACCGACAACGTGGCGCTGTCTGGCGAGACCATCGATTACGGCCCGTGCGCCTTTACGGAGCGGTTCGACGGCAACATAAGCTTCAGTTCGATCGACCGCCAGCACCGCTACGCGTTTGGCAACCAGCCGAACATCATTGCCTGGAACATGGCGCGGCTGGCGGAGGCGCTCTACCCGCTACTCGGCCAGGAGAAGGTGAACGAGTACGTCGGCACCGTCCAGTCGGCGTGGGACGAGGCGTGGAACCACTGGATCGGCCAGGACTTCGACGGCCTCAACGGGGCGGAAGACATCACCACCTACAACCGAGATCACGGCATCAACGGCGCACCCGGCCCCGTCTTCGTGCCTCGCAACCAGATGCTGCAGGAAGCTATCGACGCCGCCGAGCTGCACGGCGACTACACCGCGTACTACGACCTGCTCGCGGCTGTCGGCGACCCGTACAACGAAAAGGCCGCGCCCGAATGGATGGCCCGGCCTGAAGGGCAGCTGCCGTACGTCACCTTCTGCGGCACGTAGGGCGGGCGCCCCTGTAGAGCGACGGAGGAGCTACAGCGTATTCTCGCCGGTGTCGAGGCCCAGCGTCTTCTGCGTCCACTCCCACTGCTCGTCGTAGGTGTCTTTATCGCGCTTGAGCGACTTCCCGTACGTGGGGAACATCTCGTGCAGCTTGTCGGCCCAGTCGATCATGTGCTCCCCGAAGCAGCGCTCCAGCAGCTCAATCATCGCGGCCGGAGTGATGGAGGCACCCGGGGATGCGCCGAGGACGCCGGCGATGGTGCCGTTCTGGTCGTTCACTAGGGCGGTACCGAACTCGAGGGTGCCGAAACGCGGGAACGCGGCAGGCTTGATCACCTGAACGCGCTGGCCGGCAACCACGACCTCCCAGTCCTTGCCGTCCGCGGCTGGGTAGTACTCGTGGAGCATGTCAACCTTGCCGTCGAAGTCGCGGAAGACTTCCTGCACCAGGTATTTCACCAACCCGACGTTGGTCGCACCGACGCCGAGGTAGGACGGGATGTTGTCCAAACGGATGGACTTGAACAGGTCCAGGTAAGAGCCTTCCTTGAGGAACTTCGGGCTCCAGCCGCCGTACGGGCCGAACAGCAGCGATTCCTCGCCGTCCACCACGCGCAGGTCCAGGTGCGGCACGGACATCGGCGGTGCGCCCACCTTGGCCTTGCCGTACACCTTGGCCTTGTGCTGCTGCACCAGCTCCTGGTTCGTGGTCTTGAGCCACATGCCGGAAATGGGGAAGCCTGCGTAGCCGTGCACCTCGGGAACGCCCGCCTTGCGCAGCAGGTCGAGGGCGTAGCCGCCAGCTCCGACGAACACGAAGCGGGCACGCACGACCTGCTTGTCGCCGGTGTTGACGTTTTTGGCGGTGACCTTCCAGAAGTTGCCTTCGCGCTTGATGTTGGTCACTTCGCGCCCGTAGCGGATTTCGGTGCCGTTTTTCTTCGCGGCGTCCAGGAACTGCCGGGTCAGGGAGCCGTAGTTGATGTCTGTACCGGCATCGGTCCAGGAAATGGCAACCTGTTCAGCGTCGAAGTCGCGGCCTTGGGACATCAGCGGCAGCTTTTCGGAGAAGGTCTCGCGGTCGTCTGCGAACTGCATGTTGGGGAACATGTGGTTCGCCGAAAGGTTGTCGTAGCGCTTGCGGAGGTACTTCACCTGATCCTCGCCCTGGGCGAAGGAGACGTGCGGAACCGGGTTGATAAAGGCGCGCGGATCCGTGAGCACACCGTTTTCAACCTGGTAGGACCAAAACTGTCGAGAAAGCTGGAACTTCTCGTTGATGGCCATTGCCTTGGACACATCGACGCGGCCGTTCTTTTCCGGCGTGTAATTCAGCTCGCACAACGCGGAGTGCCCGGTACCGGCGTTGTTGAACGGGTAGGAGGACTCCTGGGCGGGCCCGTCGAGCCGCTCGAAGATCATCTGGCTCCACTCGGGCTCCAGCTCATGCAGCATCGAGCACAGCGTGGCGCTCATGATGCCGGCGCCGACGTGCAGGATGTCCACCTCGTCCGCGTACTTGTTACCACCGTTGTCAGACATACGTAGTCATCCTTTGAGGTTTTTCGACTTTTGGGAGTGATGCTCATATTACGTCCCCTTTCCTGCGAGAGTACAAAGGCTTGTCGACGACCACAGGTCACCCCCGCCCCGCCAGTACTATCGGCGCCATGGTCGACAGCGAAACACCTTTGAATTGGCAACCCGACGTCCTCGGCAGCGGCTTCGAACAGGTTGCGCTTCCTCAAGGCAAAGACCCGGATAGTGGCACTCGCGTAGATGCGGTGCTGGTACGGGACGTGCGCGCGTCGCAAAGCGCGATGCGCAAGCCGGCGGTGTTGTGGGTGCACGGCATGTCCGACTACTTCTTCCAGACGCATGTTGCGGATGAATTTGCCTCTCACGGCTACCCCTTTTACGCCCTGGACCTGCGCCGCTGCGGACGAGCGCTGAAGAAAGGCGAACGCCCGCACTTCACTTTGAGCATGACGCGCTATTTCCCGGAGCTGACCCAGGCGCTGCGGATCTTGGCCCGCCAGCACGGCTCAGTGATCGTTCTCGCGCATTCCACCGGCGGGTTGATCGTGCCACTGTGGGCGGACCACCTGCGCCGCGAGCATCCCGAAGACCACTCGAAACTCCACGCCGTCATCCTCAACAGCCCATGGCTGGACATGCAGTTCCCCGCGTGGCAGGTCGCGCTGCTAAAGCCAGTATTAAACGCCTTCGGCGCGATTTTTCCATCCCTGCCCCTACTGCAACGCGGGGAGGGCACGTACGGAAAGTCCATCCACAAGGACTTTCACGGCGAGTGGGACTTCAACACCACATGGAAGCCCATTAACGGCCACCGCAAGTACCTCGGTTGGATCCGCGCGGTGCTGCAGGGCCAGGAACAGATTCACGCTGGAAACGTTGATACGGGAGTGCCGACCCTGACGCTGCGGTCATCGCACTCCTACCTCGGCGAGGAGTACTCGCCCGCTGCGGACACCGCCGACACGGTGCTGGACGTGGATCAAATTCAGCGCTGGGCGCCGACCTTGTCCGCGCATGCGCAGGTACAGGCCATCGACGGTGCGCGCCACGATGTATTCCTGTCCGAACGGCACGCACGCGAGGCTGCGTTCAAGGCGGTTTTCACCTGGCTCGACGGCCTCGCCGCCACACAGTAACGTTTCACACCGAAACACACATATATAAAGAGGAGGACTCCATGCCCGCTGCATCGAGCGAAACGCAGGAAGCAACCCAATACGACGTGATCATCGTGGGGGCGGGTTCCGGAAACTCCATCCTCACCCCGGACTTCGATGACAAGAACGTCGCCCTCGTTGAAAAGGGGGCGTTCGGCGGCACGTGCCTGAACGTGGGGTGCATCCCGACGAAGATGTACGTTCTCGCCGCCGAGAAGGCCTTCGCCGCCCGCGAAGCCAGCAAGCTGGGCATTGACCTGGAGTACAAGGGCGCGGACTGGCCAGCGATTGTGCAGCGCGTGTTTGACAACCGCATCGACCTCATTGCGAAAGGCGGCGAGGACTACCGCCGCAACGGCTGCGACAACGTCAGTGTCTACGACATGGAGGCCTCTTTCGTCGGCCCGAAGACGTTGAAGACCGGACGCGGCGACGAAGAAGAACTCATCACCGCGGAGACGATCATCCTCGCCGCTGGCGCTCGCCCGTACATCCCTGACTGGGCGCACGGCGTGAACTTTCACACCAACGAGGACATCATGCGGCTTGAGCGCCAGCCGAAGTCGCTCACCATCGTCGGCGGCGGCTTCATCGCCATGGAGTTCGCGCACGTCTTCGATGCGCTGGGCACCGACGTGTCCGTGATTTCCCGCTCGCAGTTGCTGCGCAAGCTCGACGCCGACATCGCTGAGCCGTTTAACGCGCTCGCCGCCGAGCGCTACACCACCCACATCGGCCGCACTGTTGCCAGCGCCGAGGAAACCGACACTGGCATCACGCTCACGCTTGACGACGGCTCCGCAGTCACCTCCGAAGCCCTCCTCATCGCCACCGGGCGTGTGCCCAACAGCGACACCCTCAACGTCCACGCAGGCGGAATAAAGACCCACCCGGACGGCCGTGTCGCGGTTGACGAGTACGGGCGCACCTCGGCCGACGGCGTGTGGTCACTCGGAGACCTCTCGTCGCCATATCAGCTCAAGCACGTGGCGAACGCCGAGCAGCGCGCGGTCACGCACAACGTCCTCGCTACGTGGTCCGGCGCCGAAGACGCGTCGCTGGTCCCTTTGCCCCACGACCACGTTCCTTCGGCGATTTTCACACACCCCCAGATCGCTACCGTGGGCATGACGGAACAGGAAGCCACCGATGCCGGGTTCGATGTCACCGTCAAGGTCCAAAACTACGGCGACGTCGCCTACGGCTGGGGCCTGGAGGACTCCACCGGTGTGGTGAAGCTTGTCGCCGACCGGTCTTCCGGCAAACTCCTCGGCGCGCATTACATGGGCCCGCAGGCGTCGACGCTCATCCAGCAAATGATCACTGTGATGGCCTACGGGCTCGACCTCCGGACCTTCCCCCGCGCTCAATACTGGATCCACCCGTCCCTCGCCGAAGTGACGGAAAACGCGATCCTCGGTCTCGACCTAACGTTCAAAGAAGTTTAAACCTCTGCTTCACCCCACTTTCGGGGGCTGCGAGCTAGCCCGCCTTCACTTCGGCCACAGCAGTCTAAAAGAGCAAGTGAGAGTTCATTTGCCTAGCCGAATGCTCCCAGCCAACCCCAAGCTTTCAAACCTTTGGTTGAACTTCTGGATAATTATCCGGGCCAACTTGCATTCAACTGGAAGTGTTCGGCTATTGTCGGAGCAGACACCGGGACCGAGCCCCACAAGGGCTTGCTATCGGTCCTAGGAGCTCAATGCCCCTGGACTTCTTTGAATTCCACCCGGACGTCGTGCAAGAACTATCAGAGAAGGATTTCGTTTCATGCGTAATTTCCGTAAGGCAGCCCTCGCCGGCGCTACCGCCGTCGCTGTGGCATTCGGCTCCACCGCAGTCGCAACCGCTGAGACCACCACCCCGGACAAGCCGGCTGAGCCCACCTACGTCGCACCGACCCGCCCGATCGACAAGGCTGTGGACAGCAACGACCAGGAGCCGGGCCTTTCTTCCAAGATCGCTAACTCCGAGTTGCTTGGCTTCAAGAAGGACGGCGATCTTCAGGGCGCTGACGGTCAGGCAATCTTCGGCAAGAAAGACAACTTCGAGGCCCAGCCGAATTGGGTCAAGGCGGCGTACGGCCTGACGATCTTCACCTCTGTTTCCGCTGTAATCGGTCTGATTGTCGGCCCCCTGTACAACTTCATCGTTCACGGCCCGGTCAACTTCTAAGTAGCGGATTCCCGCAAACCGATCCCTATTAACTTCCGAAAGAAGGAACAAGATGCGTAACATCCGCACCGCCGCTGTTGCATCCGCAACCGCTCTGACCGTCCTCGCTGGCGGCACCGCAATCGCTTCCGCCGAGGGTGCGCCCCAGAACAAGCCGGCAGAAGAGACCAACTCCTCTTCCAAGGCTGACCGCGCCGTAATTTTCGCCGGCAAGCAAACCGGCGAGAACGCTGGGACCAAGACCTACACGGAGAAGCAAGAGGACGGTACGGTGAAAACCGTAACCGAGAAGCAGGATGACAAGTCTCTCGGCGATGTAGTCAAGGACGGCACGAAAGGCCTCTTCAATAACGCTGGCTCTTCCCAGTACGTCACCAAGGAAGACGCTAAGACCCCGTTCTACCCGACCGACGCTTTCGGTAAGAAGACCAACCCGGAGCTCGTTCCGCAGTGGGCACGTCTTTGGATCGACGGCACCGTCGTTGCCGGTATCGGCGCTCTCGTCGGCCTGGTCATCGCTGGTGTGAACTTCGCTTCCTACAACGGCTGGATCCAGCTGCCGCAGTTCTAAGCCCATAGTCTTAGAATCGCTAATCCCCGCCACTGTGTGGCGGGGATTTCGCATGTGATATCCAGCAGCAGAAGGGGCCACCCGTGGCTACGCCGCGGGTGGCCCTTTCGTGGTGTTGGTCTACTCTCCCAGCATGTGCTGTCCGGCGGCGATGTCAGCGTCCGGGATGGTGAGGATCTCGTTGCCGTCATCGGTGATCACGATGGTGTGCTCGAACTGTGCGGTGTACTCGCCGTCGATGTTCTGCACGGTCCAGCCGTCGTCCCACACGCGGTATGGCAGCTCGCCGAGATTGATCATGGGCTCGATGGTGAGCGTCATCCCCGGCTCGAGCACGTCCGTGTAGGCATCAGAGTCGTAGTGCAGCACCACGAGGCCGTTGTGGAAGGTGGTCCCCACGCCGTGGCCCGTGAAGTCAGTGACTACGTTGTAGCCGAAGCGCTTGGCGTAGGACTCGATCACGCGCCCGATCACGTTAATCTGGCGGCCGGGTTTCGCTGCCTTGATGCCGCGCATCATCGCCTGGTAGGTGCGGTCGACGAGGTCCTTGTGCTCCTGCGCCACCTCGCCGGCGAAGAACGTGGCGTTAGTGTCGCCGTGCACGCCGTTCTTGTAGGCGGTGACGTCGATGTTGACGATGTCGCCTTCCTGAATCACCGTGGTGTCCGGGATGCCGTGGCAGACGATCTCGTTCAGGGAGATACAGCTGGACTTGGGGTACCCGCGGTAGCCGAGGGTGGAGGGGTAGGCGCCGTGGTCGATGAGGTAGTCGTGGACGATGCCGTCGATTTCGTCGGTGGTTTTCCCGGGGGCGATGGCCGCACCCGCGAGAGCGAGCGCGTTGGCGGCGATCTTGCTGGCCTCACGCATGGCCTCGATGGTCTCCGAGGACTGCACTACCGGCTCGCCGATATTCTCTTGAACCTCGTCCTTCCACGCGTATTCAGGGCGCTCGATCGACTTCGGAACCTTGCGCTCAGGGGTGGATTTTCCTGGGGTAAGTAAGCCTCGTGGATTCATGGTCTCAATGGTAGACCTCCGGTCAAACGGGCTAGCTCACCGTTAAAGTCGGCTACGGCGCGGGCGTATCCAGGTTGAGCAACATGCGGTCGGTGACCGCCACCGCCGCCTCGGAACCGCCGCCAAGCACAACCAGGGTCGCAAACGCGATGTCGTCATCTACCCGGTAGCCGGTGAACCAGGCGTGGGAGCCTCCATTGATCTCCGCCTCACCGGTCTTACCCCGGATATCACCGCCGGCGCTAAGGCCGCCTGCTGTTCCTCCGGGCCCGGTGACTGCGGCCATGAGTTGGCGGAGCTCGTCGAGAGCCTGCGGGTCTACGGGAGACGGAACTTCGCTTACATGCGTCTGCTCCCCCTGTACGAGGAACGGCACCGGCAGCGTGCCCCGCGCAGCCGTGGCGGACACGAGTGCCATCCCGAACGGGCTGGCTAGGTCTAGGCCCTGGCCGTAACCTGCTTCGGTGCGGTCCAAAGGCTCTTCACCTTCCGGGATGGACCCGGTAATGGTTTCCACGCCGGGGATTTCCATATCCAGCCCAAGGCCGAATTGCTTGCCCAGTGTTTTCAGCTCTCCCGGTGCCAGCTTCGTCGAGATGTCGGCGAAAGTGGTGTTACAGGAACGGGCGAAGGCTGTCTCTAGCGGCACCGTGCCCAGGCCGAAGCCCGCGTAGTTGGTCACGGTTCGCCCGAAAATGTTCATGGTGCCGGGGCACGGCACGGGCGAGCCGGGTACGAGGCCCTGTTTGGTCAGACCTGCAAACGCGGTGAGGATCTTAAACGTAGAGCCCGGCGGGTACTGGCCCATCGTGGCCAGGTTGCCCTCCGCGTCCGCGGCCGGAGTCTGAGCGACGGCCAAGATGCCCCCGGTGGAAGGGCGGATGGCCACGATCATGGCTTGCTGGCCTGCCACGGGCTCCAGCGCCATCTCGGCGGCGCGCTGCACGCGGTGGTCGAGACTGATGTGCACCGCGGGAGCAGGTGCCGGATCTTCGCGTTTGATCTCCTCGTAGGAGGCCCCGTTTTCGTTGACCACGTCGATGCTCCAGCCGGAATCGCCCTGCAGGTCGTCGCGAACCAGCTCGCCGACGCGGGCCATGATGTCCGGCGCGAAATCGGGTTGCGCGTTGACCATCGCGGCCTCTTCGTTGAGACGCACACCGGGCTCTGCGCCCAAAGCCGCTTCGAACGCATCGCGGGCGGGAGCCGGCACCACGGCCACTGAGTAGGTTCCGGAGGCCTCCTCCAGCTCCCTGGTAAGGCCCTCCTCGTCGCGCAGAGGCACCCCGCGGTCCGTCTCGTGCGCGCTCCCGAGCGCGCGGCTAATCCCCGCCGCTGCGGCACCCGCCGTGCGCATCTGATCGGTGTCGACCAGGACGCGGTAGGCGGTACCGGGCTTGAGCAGCTCCACTCCATCTGAGGAAACCACGCTGGCCTGCGAGGGAGCAACGGCTCGCAGCTCTAGGTGCTGGTTCGCTCCCAGCCGGGGGTGGAGCACGGATGGCTGCCAGCGCACCCCCCAGTTGTCGCCGCTTTGCGTCAACGTCATCTGCGCCGTGTACGTGAGGTCACGCTCGCGCGGGAGATCCCAGTGCAGCTCATAGGTTGCGGTGGCGAGGTTGTTTTCCTGGTTGACGCTGAGAAGCGAGGCGCTCAGCCCCTCCGCCTGGAGCCCGCCCCACGTTTCGTTGAGGGAGGACTCGGCGGCGGAGGCGTCGTCGGTAAGCGACGCGTTGACTTCACGCTCCTCCAGCGCCTTCAGAAACGCTGTCGCGGCAGGCTCCGCGTCGTTCGGACGCGGGGTGCAGCTGCTTATCGACGCGGCCAGCGCTACCACCGTAACCCCCGCCACACTGCGACGGAGCATGTCAGCGCGTGACCTTGACCTCAGCCTTTGCACCGGCGACCTCCTCGAGGCCCTCCTCCTCGGCGATGCGGTGCGCGTAGTCAATGAGCGTCTCCACGATCTTCGACTCCGGCACGGTTTCAACTACCTCGCCCTTGACAAAGATCTGGCCCTTGCCGTTGCCGGAGGCAACACCCAGGTCGGCGTCGCGGGCCTCGCCCGGGCCGTTGACCACGCAGCCCATGACGGCGACGCGCAGCGGGAACTCCATGCCGTCCAGGCCGGCGGTGACCTCCTCGGCCAGCTTGTACACGTCCACCTGCGCGCGGCCGCAGGACGGGCAAGAAACGATCTCCAGCTTGCGGGGGCGCAGGTTGAGCGACTGCAGAATCTGGTCGCCTACCTTGATCTCCTCCACCGGGTCGGCAGAAAGCGATACGCGGATGGTGTCGCCGATACCCTCGGACAGCAGCGCGCCAAACGCCACGGAGGACTTGATCGTGCCCATGAACTTCGGGCCCGCCTCGGTCACACCCAGGTGCAGCGGGTAGTCCGTCTTCTCTGCCAGCTGGCGGTACGCCTCGACCATGAGCACCGGGTCGGAGTGCTTCACAGAGATAGCGATGTCGCCGAAACCGTGCTCCTCGAACAGGCCGGCCTCATAGATCGCCGACTCCACCAATGCCTCCGGGGTAGCCTTGCCGTACTTAGCCAAAAGACGGGGATCCAGGGAGCCACCGTTGACGCCGATACGGATCGGGATGCCCGCGTCACCCGCAGCCTTCGCCACCTCCTTGACTCGGCCGTCGAACTCCTTGATGTTGCCCGGGTTCACGCGCACCGCCGCGCAACCAGCATCGATGGCGGCGAAGATGTACTTGGGCTGGAAGTGGATATCCGCGATAACCGGGATCGGCGATTTCGCGGCGATGGCCGGCAGCGCGTCCGCGTCCACGGTCTTCGGGCACGCAACGCGCACGATGTCGCAGCCAGCGGTGGTCAGCTGCGCGATCTGCTGCAGTGTGGCGTTGATGTCGTGCGTCTTCGTGGTGGTCATGGACTGCACGGAGATCGGGTGATCCGAACCGACACCCACATCCCCCACCATCAGCTGGCGGGTTTTGCGGCGCGGAGCCAACGTCGGTGCCGGGCCTTCTGGCATACCTAATCCGATGGGGGTGTTCATGGTGGCTAACTCTAGCACCGTCAGCCAAATATCCGGACGGGGTTGACCACGTCTGCGGCCATCACCAACACGCCTACTCCGAGCAGCACCGCGGCCATCACGTAGGTCAGCGGCATCAGTTTTTCGTAGTTGGCCGGGGCGCCGGGGCCGAGGCCCCGGAGGCGTCGAAAAGCGTCGCGAACCCGCTCGTAGAGCACGACCGCAATGTGACCACCGTCCAGCGGCGGCAATGGCACCAGGTTGAACAGGGCGAGGAAGAAATTCAGGCTGGCCAGCATCATCCAGAACGCGGACCACATGTTTTGCTCGACCAGCTCACCACCCGTGCGCGAGGCACCAATGACGCTGATAGGGCCGGCGACGTCACGCTCAGCACCGAAAAGCGAGGCGACCACGCCCGGGATCTTGCCCGGGAATGACACGATGCCTTCAACCGTCGCACCGAGCATGTGGCCGGTGAAGCGCGCAGTCGCTGGCACCGCTTCAACTGGGCCGAACTGCTTCACCGCATCCTGCACGGGGGCTGCAACAATGCCGACTGCACCTTGCGTGACGCGCTCCCCGGTGGCCGGATCGATCCGCTGCACTGCGGCCACGGGCACGTCGATGACCATGGGGACCCCGTCGCGCGAGACTTCAAGCGCCACGGTTTCGCCAGGCCGCTTTGCGACGGCGTCCCGCAGATCCCCAAACCCATCAATGCTCTGCCCGTCCACCGACACCAACGTGTCACCCGCGCGCACACCCGCCTGGCCGGCGGGCCCCTCGCCCGAGCACTCGTCCAGCGTTTGGGCATCCTTTTGATCCGCAACACACACCGTTTGGCCCACGCGCGGCGTGAAATCCGCATCTGGGTTGGGGATACCGGAGAAGACAGCAACAAGGTAGGTGATTACCACGCCAATGAGCAGGTTCATCACAATTCCACCGGCGAGCACCGCGATACGCTGCCACGCAGGCTTGTTCACCATTGCGTGTGGAGCCTCTTCAGGCGTGAGAGGATCCATCGCCGTCATGCCGGCGATATCGCAAAAACCGCCGAACGGCAGTGCCGCGATGCCGTACTCTGTGTGCCCCTTGGTGGTCGACCACACCGTGGGACCGAAGCCGATGAAGTAACGCCGCACACGCATGCCGAACGCACGGGCGGTGAACATGTGCCCGGCCTCGTGCAGCGCAATGGACAAGGCAATCGCAAGCGCGAACGCCAGAATGCCTACAGCACCCACAAAACCCCTTCGCCGCTACGCACCAGTAATGCGCTCGATGACAGCCTCGGCCCGCTCGCGCGCCCGCGCCTCGGTGCGCATGACGGCATTGACGTTCGCCGGTGACTCAGCGAAGTCAGCCGCACTATCGAGCACTTCGGCAATAATGTCCACGATGTGTGGGAACTTCACGCGGCCAGCAACAAATGCGGCCACCGCCACCTCGTTGGCGGCGTTGTAGATAGCCGGGTAGGGATCCCCCTGCTCCGCGGCCTGACGTGCCAGCTTCACCGCGGGGAACGCGTCCTCATCCAGCGGTTCGAAGGTCCACTCAGAAGCCTGGGAGAAATCCAACGCACGCTGCGCGCCAGCAATTCGGTTCGGCCAATTCAGCGCGTGCGAAATGGGAAGCATCATCGAGGGCGGAGAAGCCTGTGCGATAGTCGCGCCGTCGGCGAACGTGACCATGGAATGCACGATCGATTGCGGGTGCACCGTAACGTCGATCTTCTCCGGCTCCACGTCGAACAGTAGCGAGGCCTCGATAAGCTCGAGCCCCTTATTCACCATGGTCGCAGAGTTCAGAGAGTTCATGGAACCCATAGACCACGTCGGGTGCGCCACTGCTTGCTCAGGTGTGACTTCCATGAGCTCGGCGCGGGATTTGCCGCGGAACGGCCCACCGGAAGCGGTGAGCACAAACCGCTCTACTTCCGCCCGGTCCCCCGCGCGCAGGGCCTGCGCCATCGCAGAGTGCTCCGAATCGACGGGCACGATCTGCCCCGGGCGAGCGGCCTCCAGGACAAAACGGCCGCCGGCGACAAGGGATTCCTTATTGGCAAGGGCCAGTGTCGCACCCGTTTTGAGTGCTGCCAAGGTGGCGGGCAGCCCAACCGAACCGACGAGCGCGTTCAGCACAATGTCGGCCTCCTGTGACTCCACCAGCGCGGTGGCGCAGTTGTCGCCGGTGATGACGAAGCCCTCGAGTTCCTTGGACACGCGCTTGGCACCCTCAAGGTCGCGGACGGCAACCTGGTCCGAGCTCAACCCGAACTCGCGGGCTTGCGCGACCACCTGGTCCGGATTAGACCCTGCGGAGGCGATGCCGACAACCGTGAATTGGTCACGATGCTCGCGGATCACCTCTATCGCCTGCGAGCCGATAGAACCGGTGGAGCCCAAGATCACTACATTCTTCACGCGACCATTGTGACACGTCGAAGCCATTCCGGCACTAAGCAAGCGTTATCCCCGGGCTCGTGATGCGAAAGTTTGAACACAATGGGGGTGACGTGTCCCCTTGTTCATGCCTGGTATGCGATGATAGTTGCTGACAGTTTTGACCAATCTTGGCAACCGCTATCCAGGCTAAGAAGGAGCATTCCAGTGGCCCACGCGAAGGACAACGCACCCCAGGTGTACAACGGTGTTTCTGAGGCGGATGTTCCGTCCGCACGCTTCGGCTGGAGCGCGTTCACCGACCGCACCATTCAGATCGCCGGTTGGATCTCCGTGCTCTTCCTCGTCGCTTACAACTTTGGCAACCACCAGGGCCACGTGGAGACCATTTGGTTGGTCGCCCTCGCCGTGCTTATCGCTCTTGGGCTGATCCTGCACGCCACCAAGCCGAAGCTGAGCCAGGTACGCACCGTCACCTCGCACAACAAGCCGGTGGGCCACCAAGAGCCGGACTGGATCTACAACCAGGCGACCTTGTCGGGCGACGTGTACGAGAACCTCACGGACTCTCAGCTGCGTTCCCTGAACATCGAGCCGAGCCGTGTCGCTCACCTGCGCCCGGCCCGCGGCCAGGAGCGCGTGGTTGAGCGCACCACCGCGCGACCGGTGGAGCCCGCTCGCCAGCGCGAGGACGTCGAGGTCATCACCGTAGACTCCCGCGGCAAGCACGAGCGCATCTAGCCACGATCTCGTCGAAAACCGCCAGCCCTTCGCTGGCGGTTTTTTCGTGCCGCTATACCGCTTTTTCGTCGGCAGCGAGCTGACCGCAAGCCGCGGCGATCTCCTGCCCCTTGGTGTCGCGTACGGTGCACGGTACCCCCTGGGCTGCAACACGCCGGACGAACTCGTCTTGGCGCGCCCGCGGCGAGGCGTCCCATTTAGAACCAGGGGTGGGGTTGAGCGGGATGACGTTGACGTGGACGCGCGAGCCGAGCGCGGAGTGCAGCTTCTTTCCCAGCATGTCGGCGCGGAAATCCTGGTCGTTCATGTCGCGGATCAGCGCGTACTCGATGGAAACGCGACGCCCAGTCTGGTCGGCGTAGTACCGCGCGGCGTCCAGCACTTCGGCGACCTCAAAGCGGTTGTTCACCGGGACGAGTTCGTCGCGGAGCTCGTCGTCAGGCGTGTGCAGGCTCACCGCGAGCGTGCACGACAGCCCCTCGTCCGCGAGCATGCGGATCTGCGGTGCCAGGCCCACCGTGGAGACGGTGACGTTGCGCTGGGAGATGCCGAAGCCGTCCGGGGACGGCTGGGTGATCTGGCGCACTGCGGAGACCACGCGCTTGTAATTGGCCAGCGGCTCCCCCATGCCCATGAACACGATGTTGGAGAGGCGCGAGCCCTCTGCTTGCATCATCGCCGCCGCGGCGCGTACCTGGTCCACGATCTCGGCGGTAGAGAGGTTTCGGTCCAACCCGCCCTGCCCGGTGGCGCAGAACGGGCAGGCCATACCGCAGCCAGCCTGGGAGGAGATGCACAACGTGGCGCGACCCGGATAGCGCATGAGGACGGATTCCAGCAGAATGCCGTCGTGCAACCGCCACAGCGTCTTCGTGGTGTCGCCCTCGTCGGTTTCCACCGTGCGCACGGGGGTGAGCAGCGTGGGAAACAATGCGTCTTTGACGGTTTGGCGCTGCCCCTCAGGCAAGTCCGTCATGGTCAGCGGATCCGCCTCGAACTTGCCGTAGTAATGACGCGCGATCTGGTCCGCGCGGAATTTCGGAAGCCCGAGCTCGTTGAGCGCCTCGATGCGCTCCTCTTTGCTCAGGTCTGCGAAGTGCTTTGGTGGCATGCCCCGCTTTGGTGCGAGCAGCTGGATTTGTGGGAATTCGCTCATAATGCGCCCATTTTGGCACGTTGGGGCGGCAACTTCGAATCTGCGGGGCCGCTACGCGCCGCTCATCAACGCAATTGTGGTGAGCAGAATGTATGTGGCTGCTGCCGCCGGGAGCATGCCGTCGAGCCGGTCCATGATGCCGCCGTGGCCGGGGAGAAGATTCGACATGTCTTTGATACCCAGCTCGCGCTTGAACTGGCTTTCCACCAAGTCGCCCATCGTGGCGCAAATAACCAAGGCGATGCCGAGGACAATGCCCATCCACCATGGGCCGTGGATGAGGAAGGAAACCACCAGTACGCCGGTGACGACCCCGGCAATGAGCGAGCCGGCAAATCCCTCCCACGACTTGTTCGGGCTCACGGCCGGTGCCATCGGGTGGGACCCGAACATGACGCCGGCGGCATAACCGCCCACGTCATTGGCCACCACGCACAGCATGAACGCGATGATGTAGGCCGAGCCGTCCACGCCGGCCTCGGTAATCCGAGAGATCATGGCCGCGAACGTTCCAAACAGCGGAATCCACGCAAGGACGAAGATGGCTACCGCCGTATCGCGCAGATAGTTTTCCGGCCTGCTGTGGCGGCCCCTGTGGAACATCCCCCAGAACATCACCACCAAGACCGTGAAGGCGAATCCGGCCACCAACCCCGAGGTGCCGTATGGAACAGAAAGCCACAGCATGGCCTGGCCGAGGATGATCAGCAGCGTGCGCGGCTGGATGTAGCCGGCCTCACGCAAGCGGGTCATCACCTCCCACATAGCCAGCGCCACAGCAACGGCGACGAGCGGGTACCAGGCGACTGGCCCAACCCACACGGCGGCAATCACCAGCGCGCCGAGAACCACGCCGGTGGTGATTGCCGCGGGCAAGTCCCGCCCCGCTTTGTTCTTCGGCTTCGGGGCGTGGGTGGGCCAACGGCTCGGCGTCACCTCCGCCTCCGCCGGGGTTTCCGTTCGCGTCTCGGCCACGTCGGTCTAGACCTCCAGCAGCTCGTTTTCCTTGCGCTGCACGATCTCGTCGATCTGCGCGACGAAGCCCTGGGTGGTCTTGTCCAGCGTCTTCTCGGCGGTGGTGACCTCGTCCTCACCCGCGTCGCCGTCCTTTTGGATCTTCTTCAGCGCATCCATGCCCTGGCGGCGCACGTTGCGGATAGCAATCTTGCCGTCCTCGCCCTTCTGCCTCGCCTGCTTCACCAGATCCTTACGGCGCTCCTCCGTCAGCTGCGGGATGGTCACGCGGATGACCTGACCGTCGTCCGTTGGGTTGACACCCAGGTCGGAGTTGCGGATCGCGTTTTCGATCTCGCCCATGGTGGACATGTCGTACGGCTTGATCAGCAGCATGCGCGGCTCCGGCACCGAGATGGTGGCCATCTGGTTGATCGGCGTCGGCGAACCGTAGAAATCCGCCATCACGCCGTTGAACATCGCCGGGTTCGCACGCCCGGTGCGGATGGTTGCCAGCTCATCGCGGGTGTGCTCAACCGAGGAGGTCATACGCTCTTCGGCGTCCAACAAAACGTCATCAATCATGGGTGTACCCCTATCGTTTCTCGGGTTTGCGTCCCCTTTAACCTACCAGCGTCGCACGAGTGCCTAGACTGTCGCCATGCCGCACCCCGCCTTCACCTATGTCGCCGAACCCGGCGCAGCTCCGGTAGGGCCGCCAGGCGGGCGCCTGAGCGGATGGCACATTCCAATCAAGGACGGCACCGACGTCGCTGGCATGCCCACCACCAACGGCAACCCAGCTCGCGCCTACACCGCCCGCGAGACGGACCCCTTCGTCCGGCAGCTGCTCAACGCCGGTGCGGAGATCCACGCAAAAACACTCACCTCCGAGCTCGGTGCAACCTGCTTCGCGGAGCGGCCCGGGGTGCCCGTACTCGAATCACCCGCATTCCCAGGCTGCACCCCCGGGGGCTCGTCCACCGGAGCTGCGGTGGTGGTCGCGGACGGGACCGCGAGGGCCGCGCACGGCACCGACGCGGGGGGCTCGATCCGCGTTCCGGCTGCCGCCTGCAATGTCGTGGGATTGAAACTTTCCAGCCAGGAGCTACCTGCCCACGGGTTCCTCACGGGGAACGTGGCGGACCTGTTCACACTGACTGGGTGGGTCCAACCGATAGAACGGCGGATGCGTGTCGGAGTGCTCACCACCGGGGTGTTTGCACGCCCCGAGGTGGCAAAGCGGCGCGGAGCTGACGTCGAGAAGCTTGCTGGCCTCCTCGGACGCCGCCACGAGGTGGTTGAGATCTCGCCGTACACCGAGTCGCGCGAAACATACGCGCACTTCACCACCACCATCACGCGCTCGTTCAGAAACATCGACCCACGGGATAACGCCTACATCGCCTGGCTCGTGGAACAAGCGAAGCGGTTAACACCGGCGCAAGTGGCGGCGGCGTGGACGCACACGCGCGCGCTCCCCGAGCTTATTGCCCGCCAATGGGACGTGGACGCGGTGCTCAGCCCCACCATCGCGTACGACCCGCCACCGCTGGGCCACTTCCCCTCCCTCGCCCCCGAAGAGAGCTTTCACGCGCAGACGCACTGGTCGCCGTGGTGCTCCGTGTTTAACATGTTGGGCACCCCGGCTATCGCGCTCGGCGGCGTTCATTTGGGGAGCCTGCGCCTGAGCGGCCCGGAACTGCTCGCCCTCGCCCGCGAGGCCGAGGAGCTGCTCGGGCGCTAAGCCACGAGGGTGCCCACCTGCTCGCCGGAGACTGCCCGCGCGATGTTGCCTTCCTCGAGCAGGTTGAACACCAGGATTGGCATATTGTTGTCCATGCAAAGGCTGAACGCGGTCGCGTCCGCCACCTTCAGGCCCAGCTCGATAACCTCGCGCGGGGAGATCTCAGAGTACAGCTGCGCGTCGGGGTTCTCTCGCGGGTCGGAGTCGTACACCCCGTCCACGGCCTTCGCCATCAACAGCACCTCGCATCCGATCTCCAGCGCTCGCTGCGCCGCCGTGGTGTCAGTGGAGAAGTACGGCATGCCCATGCCCGCGCCGAAAATCACCACGCGGCCCTTCTCAAGGTGGCGGGCGGCGCGCAGCGGCAGGTACGGCTCGGCGATCTGGGCCATGTTGATGGAGGTCTGCACACGGCAATCCACCCCCATTTGCTGCAGGAAGTCCTGCAGCGCCAGACAGTTCATCACGGTGCCCAGCATGCCCATGTAGTCGGACCGGGCGCGATCCATGCCGCGCTGCTGCAGTTCCGCACCGCGGAAGAAATTGCCGCCGCCGATAACCACGGCAACTTCGGTTCCGCCGCGCGCGATGTCGGCGATCTGGCGGGCGACCGACTCCACGACGTCCGGATCGATGCCGACCTTGCCTCCGCCGAACATTTCACCGCCCAACTTCAGCATCACTCGCTTAAAACCTGTGCGGCTGGGATTGAGGTCAGTCACCGAAGATCGCTCCTTTTGCGCGGGATGTGCAGATGTCCGCCGACGATTCTAGACGGGCGGGCCGACACGCACCGAACCGCGCGCGTGCAGCCCCCGCTCCACGGCAAAGCCCCGCACCGCCCACCAGCTCAACGGATGGTGCGGGTGCGGGGCGAGAAGGACGCTCAGCGTCCTCGGCAGACGGTTAGGCCTGGCCGACCTCGTAACGCACGAAGTCGGTGACCTCGATGCCGTTCTCCTCGGCGTACTGCTTCACGGTCTTCTTCGAATCAGACAAGGACGGCTGATCCAACAGAACAACGTCCTTGAAGAAGCCACCCATGCGGCCCTCGACAATCTTCGCGATGGCGGCCTCAGGCTTGCCCTCGTTGCGGGTGATCTCTTCCTGGACTGCACGCTCCTTCTCAACGACGTCAGCCGGCACAGCCTCCTGGTTGAGGTAACGGGCCTTCATCGCCGCAATCTGGAGTGCAATCTGGTGCGCGGCCTCAGCGTTGTCGCCCTTGTACGCGACGAGCACGCCGACGGCCGGCGGCAGGTCCGCTGCCTTCTGGTGCAGGTATGCCTCAACCTTGTCGCCCTCGACGGTGGCCGCGCGGCGCAACTCGAGCTTCTCACCGATCTTCGCGGACAGGCGCTCCAGCACGTCGTGCGCGGTCTCGCCGTTGACGTCTGCGTTTGCCAGCTCCTCCTGGGAGTTCGCCTTCACAGCGGCAGCGCCGTCGGCGATCTGCGCAGCAATGTCCTTGAACTCCTGGTTCTTGGCCACGAAGTCAGTCTCGGAGTTGATCTCGACGATGGTGTTGCCGGACACGGCGACCAGGCCCTCGAGGGCGTTGCGCTCTGCGCGCTTGCCCACGTCCTTAGCGCCCTTGATGCGGAGGTTCTCAACGGCCTTATCGAAGTCGCCGCCAGTCTCCTCGAGAGCCTTCTTGCAGTCGAGCATGCCGGAGCCGGTGGTCTCGCGGAGCTTCTTGACGTCAGCAGCAGTGTAGTTCGCCATGTGGGCGATCCTCCTCATAGAAGTGTTGCGTAAAGATGATTAACCGTTAATAGCGTAGCCGACGTTACCCACGACGGCATGGCTGGCGCACGGTTACAGCGCGTTCATACGACAAACACCCCGGGTCCGCCGCTGCCCACCGGACCGGCCGGGAGGAACTGGCGAACACGGGGTGCGCGAGTGTGCGAATCGAAGATCCGTGCCCTGTGGCTTACGCCTGGGTGGCAGACTCGGTGCCCGAAATCTGGACGCCCTCGTCGACCTTGCCGGTCTCGTTCGCGGCCTCAGCCTCGTTCGCCTGCGCAGCCGCGCGGACGGAAGCCGGCTGCTCAACCTCAGCGACCTCTTGCGGAGCTGCGGTCTCAGCGGCAACGGCAGCCTTGGCTGCGTCAGCTGCGGACACTTCGTCGGAGGCGGCGGCCTGGGCAGCAGCCTCTGCGGCTTCGGCCTGACGCTTCGCGTCGGAGTCGCCTGCAGCGTCGCGTGCGGAAGCGAGCTGGCGCTCTTCGCGCTGCTGCTTACCGGCGATGACAGCCTCGCCGACGATGTGGGTGAGCAGCTTGACGGCGCCGATGGCGTCGTCATTGCCCGGGATCGGGAAGTCCACAACGTCCGGGTCGCAGTTCGTGTCCAACACCGCGACAACCGGGATGCGCAGCTTCTGCGCCTCGGAGACGGCGATGTGCTCCTTGTTAGTGTCCACAATCCACAGCGCGGAAGGCGCCTTGGTCATGTCAGCGATGCCGCCCAGCACACGCTCGAGCTTGACGCGCTCGCGGGTCAGCATGAGGACTTCCTTCTTGCCGCGGCCCGCGTAGCCGTCCTCGGCCGCGTCCATTGCCTGCAGTTCCTTCATGCGGCCAATGCGCTTGGACACAGTCTGGAAGTTGGTGAGCATGCCGCCCAGCCAGCGGTGGGTCACGTACGGCATACCGACGCGCTGTGCCTCTTCCTGGATCGGCTCCTGCGCTTGCTTCTTGGTGCCGACGAACAGGATGGTGCCGCCGTGAGCGACGGTCTCCTTCACAAACTCGTACGCCTCATCGATGTAGGTCAGCGTCTGCTGCAGGTCGATGATGTAGATGCCGTTGCGGTCGGTGAAGATGAAGCGGCGCATCTTCGGGTTCCAGCGACGCGTCTGGTGGCCGAAGTGCACACCAGCGTCGAGGAGTTCACTCATGGTTACAACTGCCATGGTTTTGTCTCCTTCGGAGAAAGTAGTTCGGTTCTCTTGCATGTCTCACGCACGGGTTTTTATCCCGTGCCCTGGCACCGTGCTCGCCCCGCACCCTGTGAGAGGGACCGTCGCTGAGCAGGCATTATCCGGCGCGCGTAGTCAGCCCATAAAAGCTGCCGGTGCAACATTACCCGCCCACGGGCGCAAAACCTAATCTCAACTGCAGCTTTGTGTGGATACACCACCAACCACCGGCGAGTTATCCACAGATCCCGCTCACGCTCTCGTTCTTGGCCAGTATTCGTGCTGGGATCAGAAACATGCGCTTCTCGACGTTCCTTCGGTCCGCCCTTGCCGCCCTCGCCCTGTCCGCCTTTGGCATCTCCCCCGCGGCCGCCTGGGTCGATCCATCTACGGGCTCCCGCCAGCCCTCCAGCGTGGGCCGGCCCGCCGATATCCCGCAGCAAAACTGGAAGCCCGGCCACCGTGGCGTCGATCTGCGGTTGCGCGTTGGGGACCCCGTGCTCGCGGCCGGCGACGGGGTCGTGGCTTTCGTCGGCTCGGTTGCCGGCACGCCCGTGGTGGCAGTCGACCACACCGGCGGCATCCGTACCACGTACCAACCAGTGCGCTCCGGCCTCAAACTCGGCGATGACGTGCTGGAGGGCCAGGAGATCGGTGCCCTTGACCGTGCGCCTGCGGGTTTTTCCGGGTCGCATGTTGGTCTGCATTGGGGCGCTCTGATAGCAAAGGACACCTATATTGACCCGTTGACGCTCTTGGAGCCGCCCCGGATCCGGTTAAAGCCACTGGTTCCCGACGCTACGCCCGCGGATGCGCCTGGTCGTAGACGCGCTTAAGCCGCTGGGCGGAGACGTGTGTATAAATCTGCGTGGTCTGCAGGCTAGTGTGCCCGAGCATCTCCTGCACGACCCGCAGGTCGGCCCCACCTTCAAGCATGTGGGTTGCGGCGGTGTGGCGCAGCGTGTGCGGGCTCACGTGTTCCACTCCAGCGCGCTGCCCAGCGCGTTCCACCACACGGCGGACCTGCCGCTGGTCGATGCGTTTTCCTCGGGAGCCGACGAACACAGCGCGGGTATCTCCTGCCAGCTGATCGCGTCCGAGCTCGAGCCACTCGGCTACAGCGGCGGCAGCCTTGTCGCCGAAGGGGACGACGCGCTGCTTGTTGCCCTTTCCGGTCACGTGCGCCAACCCGCGCGCCAGATCCACGTCGCCGATGTCTAAGCCAGTGAGCTCGCCGACACGCATTCCGGTGGCGTAGAGCAGCTCCAGCATGGCTCGGTCTCGCACGTCTTCGGCGCGGTGGCCGTCATCATCGGTGTCTGCCTCCACCAGTTCAGAGGCGCGCTCGCCTTTGACCACGGTAGGAAGGGCGCGGTTGATTTTCGGTGCTTTCAACCGCGCTGCCGCGTCGGTGTCGATATATCCCTGCCGGTAGGCCCAGGCAGAAAAGGCGCGGGCGGCTGCCGTCCTGCGCGCCAGGGTGGACCGGCTTTTGCCTGCGGTAAGTGCGTCGGCGAGCCACAGGCGCAGCGTGTCCAGTGTGAACTGATCAAAGGTGGCCGCGTACCCGTCCAGGCTCCGGAGGTCCGCGACGTATCCCTTTACCGTGTTCGGGGAGCGGCCTAGGACGAGCTCGGCGTAGTCGGCGAAGTCATCCACCGCCGCCTGCAACTGTCCCAGCCGTTTACTCATGCCCCGGGAGTCTACTCCCCTCCCTTTTCCGGCTGCTCCGCTCTGGACCAGAGGCGCCGGTCTCGTTCGACCATCCCCCGCTCGGATAGATCCATGAGGAGGTGCACGGTGAGTGCGATGGACAGGCCTGAATCTGCGGCGATTTCTTCCGCTTCCCGGCCCCGCCGGCCGGCGGGCGGGAGTGCGTCATAGACTCGCAGCTCGTTGCGGGATAGTTTTTGGGTCATCGTGGGTGGGAACTGCATCTCCATCTGCTCCTCGGCATCGAACTCGCCGATTGCGCTGAGTTGTTCGTGGATTTGCCCCGCGTTGAGCACCAACTGCGCCTCGTGCCGCTGAACGGCCAAGTTGGCGCCGAGGGACTGCGCGTCTGTGATTGGCCCCGGCACCGCCATCGCCCGCCGGTTGAAGGCGTTGACCCATTTCAGAGTGTTGAGCGCACCAGATCGAAACGGCGCCTCAACCAGAACTGTTCCTAAGGTGAGCGCCGCCACGAGGCGGTTTCGTGTGAGGAAGCGGTGCCTGTCGGGCGAGATCCCTGGCGGATACTCCGTGACAATCGAGCCACCGCGTGCCGCTACCCGCTCAAACAGTGGTTTGTTCGATCGCGGGTAGTGCTCGCCCGGCCCGCACGCCGCGACCACGATGGTTGGCGTCTGCACGTCGAGGGCCGTCTGATGGGCGACAGTATCAATGCCCAGCGCCCCGCCTGACACGATGGTGTACTTGTGCCCGCCTAGCCCGGCCACGAGGTCCTTTGTGGCCATGTGACCGTACTTCGTCGCGTGGCGCGTGCCTACCACGCCGACGGAATGAGCAAACAGTCCCGCGAGGTTGATGTTGCCCTGCACCCACAACGCGTGCGGGGCGATCCCGTCCGGCTGGGGGCTGGCCTTGTTGGCCGCCCCGGTTTGTTGGCACCCGAAGGAGCGCTGCATTGCCTCAGCCGGCCACTGCGGTGAGTCCGGGGTGAGCAGCGTGTAGCCAAGGTCCGCGGCGCGTTCGAGGTCTTCGGCCGGGCGATCCCAGGTGTACCGGCTTTCGGTTTGACCGAGGAGCCCGCCTACCCAGGAGGCGCGGGTACGCACTGCGTGGGCGATTTCATCGGCCGTCCTCCCAACCGCCAAAAGCGCCTGGATGTGGTGCGACGGGCCCTCCACTACTCGGCTGAGGTATGCCCACGATTCCTGCGAAGACATCTACACCGCCTCCTGCAACGGGGACTCGCGCATTTCTACAGCGCGGTATGCGTGGTCGATGTCCGGCTGCTCTGCCCGATCCAAATCCGCTAAGGTCCAGGCAACTTTCAGGCACTTGTCCACCCCGCGTTGGGTAATCGCCCCGTCCGACAAGCGCGATTCCAGCAACGCCATCGCCGATTCTCGCGCGGGAAAGTCCCGCCGGATCACCGTGGCCGGCACCCGCCCGTTGACGGACTCTGCGATGCCCGCCCGCGCCCAGCGGGTGGCCGCGCGCTCCCGGGCCGCAGCCACCCTCTCTGCGATAACACTCGACGGCTCAGCGTCCATGGGACTGAGCACAGCGGATTCGCCCGAGGTGGTGATAAACACGTCCAAACGGTCCCGCAGCGGGCCCGAAACATTGCTCAAGTGCCGCGCACGCTGCGGCGACTTACACGTGCACTGTCCTTTCACCCGTTGGCAGGCGCACGGGTTTGCGGCCAGCACGAGCTGGAAATCCGCGGGGTACACAACCTCCCGTTGCGCGCGGGTGAGCCGCACTTCCCGTTTCTCCAGCGGGATGCGCAGTGCATCGAGCACGTGGGCGTGGATCTCAGACGCCTCGTCCAGGAAAAGCACACCACGGTGAGCTTGGCTCACCGCACCCGGAGCCGGAATGCCGCTGCCCCCTCCAATGAGCGCGGCGCGTGTCAACGACGGGTGCGGGGCGACAAACGGCCGCGTCTGAACCACCGCGCCGCCCGAGATTCCCGCGGCGGAGTGGATCGCGGTTACCTCGACAGTTTCCGCGATCTCCATTGCAGGCAAGATTGACGGCAGGCGCTCTGCCAGCATCGATTTCCCAGATCCCGGCGGGCCAACCATCATCACGTGGTGCCCTCCCGCCGCAGCGACCTCGAGCGCCTCCCGCTCCTGCGACATCCCGGCGAGATCGCGAAAGTCCGGGGCCACCGGTTTACGCACCGGTTCCGCGGGTGCGGCTACCGGCTCGAGATCGGCCTCCCCGGTCACCCATCTCCACACATCGGCCAGGGAATCAGCCACCAAAATATCCCTGCGTCCCAACAATGCCGCCTCGGCGGCGTTAGCCCGGGGCACAACGGCGGCTTCAACGGCGGGCTCGGGGCCGTTGAGTGTTGCGAGCAACATCGGCAGCACGCCTTCGGCACGTCGTAAAGCACCGTCTAATGCAAGCTCCCCGCAAAACATGGTGGCCCTCAACCGACGCTCCACGCGCGGGTCGAGGCTGCCCAGCACAGCGAGGGCAATAGGCAGGTCAAAGTGCGAACCCGCCTTCGGCACATGCGCCGGCGACAACGACACCATGATCTTGGTGCGCGGCCAGGGCAGTGCCGAATTGGAAATTGCGGTGCGAATCCGCTCCCGCGACTCTTTTACGGCCGCGTCGCCCAGCCCGACGATGTGCATGCCTGGCAGACCTGCACCCACGTTCGCCTCCACGGTGACAAGACGCGCGGCGACACCCTCGACGGTCGCACTGATCGTGCTAGCAAGCGCCATCTTCGACCCCCGGGAAGCGACGGAGGATGTAGTCCTCTCCGTCGAAGACGACCTCAACAACGTCGAAGCGAAGGGGGCGGAACTCCCCCGCACTCCGCTCCTCCATCCACTGGGCCGCGCAACGGCGCATGGTGTTGAGCTTCTTCGCGGTGACAGCCTCGGCCGCACCAAATGCGTTGCCGCGGCGAGACTTCACCTCGACGAAGACGATAGTTCCATCCTCATCTTCGACGACAGCGTCAATCTCGCCCGCCCGCATGCGCTGCCGGTGGCCGAGCAGCCTGTACCCCTCGTCCTCGTACCACCGGATGGCGGCTTTCTCCCCCGCCCGCCCCAGCTCGTACTGGGCCTGATAATCCACCTGCACGGTTCCTCCCCATCTCTCGGAAAATCACAAACTGACTTCCCATAAGACGGAAGGAATGGCGCCGCGGTTCCCTCGGCCGCCCTTTTCGCGCCAGGCGCTACTCCGGGAAGGTCAACTCGGGCTTGTCCAGCTCTTCGATATTGACGTCCTTGTACGTAATAACGCGCACGTACCGCACGAAGCGGACTGCGCGATACATGTCCCACACCCAAGCGTCTGACATGAGCACCTCGTAGTACACATCGCCGCCCTCGGTATGCGGGATGAGCTTGACGCCGTTGGCCAGGTAGAAACGGCGCTCAGTCTCCACAACGTAGGAGAACTGGCTGGCCACGTCGCGGTATTCGCGGTAGAGGGAAAGCTCGACGTCTGCCTCGTAGTTGTCAAGATCCTCTGCGCTCATGCGTGCCCCTTCATGCAAGACTGCCTGTAGAACTCGTCAGCTTCCCTGACGTTCGCATAACTATAACGGTGCTCGGCGCTCGCACCGTGGCGGCGCACCGCGTCCATATGCGCCTTCGTGGAGTAGCCTTTGTGGCCCTCTAACCCGTACTGGGGAAACCGCTTCGCCATGTCGCACACCAGCCTGTCGCGGCTTACTTTCGCGAGCACACTGGCCGCGGCGATGCATCGTGCGGTGTAGTCCCCGCCCACCACCGGGAGCTGTGGTGAGACGAGACCGGGGATACGGAACGCGTCGATAAGCACGTAGCCCGGGCGCAAGGACAATCCGGCGATAGCGCGACGCGCACCGTCGATATTGGCGTGCTGGATGCCACGCCGGTCGATCTCTGCCGCCGGGATGTGCACAACCGAATACGCGAGCGCGGTGTTGACCACAGCGTCGAAGAGCACATCACGTTTTCGGGCGGTGAGCTGTTTTGAGTCCGTCACCCCCTCCAGCGCAGGGTGCGGCCTGGTTGGTAGGACGCACGCAGCGATGGTGATGGGGCCGAAGCACGCGCCGCGGCCGGCTTCGTCCACACCGGCGACTGGCCCGAGACCGGCCTTGTCCAGCGCGACCTCGTAGGTGCGCAGCTGCTTGAGGCGGCGCACCTAGCTACTGCTGGATGTCCGGGTCGCCGACACCCTGCATGCGGTTGACCGGGAAGACTACGGCCTTGACCTTGCCACGGATGTTCTCCTCCGGGATGGTGCCCTGGTACTGATCGCCCATATGCGCCCGCGAGTCAAGCGAGTTGGTGCGGTTATCGCCCATCATGAAGTAGTTGCCCTCCGGCACGGTCACCGGCCCGAAGTAGGGGCCGCCGCATGCGTCTGACCCAGTGGCCTGATCCACCGGGTAGAAGTTCGGCTGCAGGGTGTAGGACTGGTCGATGGGTTTGCCGTCGACCATGATCGCTGGGTCTCCCGCCTGGCAGGACACAGTCTGGCCACCGGTAGCCACGATGCGCTTGACCAGCGTGTTTTCGTCCTTAGGCACCAGGCCCACCCAAGAGCCGACCTCCTGCATACCCCGCACTACCGGGTTGGAAGAGCGGTTGGAATCGAAGCCCGTGTTCCATGAGTCCGTGCCGGCGAAGACAATCACGTCGCCCGGCTCCGGATCGGAGAAGTAGTAGCTGACCTTCTCCACGAAGATGCGGTCGCCGGAGCCGTTTTCACCGTGCAGCGTGGGCTCCATGGAGGCCGACGGAATGACGTAGAGGCGGCCGATGAACGTCTGGATCACAAACATGATCAACAGCGTCAACACCACCACAACGGGGATTTCGACGTACCAGGGAAGTTCCTTCTTCTCCTCCGCCGTAGCCGGGGCCACCTCGTAGGCGGACGCGGGGCGCGGGCTCGAGTGCCCCTCCGCCTGCGCGTATGGGTTGTGGGGCTGTGCAGGCCGGCTCTGGTGAGTCCCGCCTGCGGGTCCGTTCACATTCGTCACCCGGGATACGTTAGCACCGCCCCCGAGACACCCCAATACGACGCGATACGCAACGTGCCCCGGCCGAGCTGACTCGGACGGGGCACGTAAGCACGCTGGGACTAGCGGCGCTCCTTGATGCGGGCAGCCTTGCCACGCAATTCGCGCATGTAGTACAGCTTGGCGCGGCGGACGTCACCCTTGCGGACAACCTCGATCTTCTCCAGGTTCGGGGAGTGCACCGGGAACGTGCGCTCAACACCGATGCCGAAGGAAACCTTGCGCACGGTGAAGGTCTCGCGGATGCCTGCGCCCTGGCGGCGCACAACAAAGCCGGTGAAGACCTGGGTACGAGTCACAGAACCCTCAATCACCTTGACGTGCACGTCGAGGGTGTCACCCGGGCGGAAGTCGGGGATGTCGTCGCGCAGCTGACCTGCGTCGACAAGATCAATGATGCCGTTGCTCATGAAAGCAATCCTTTACGTGTTCGGACAGAGGACCCTGGCGGCACTTCCCCTCTGGGGCGCTCGGCCGGTTCATGTCGATTACAAGAACCTGGAAGATGTTACATACGCGCCGGTCACTTACCAAATCCGGCGCGCTTGAGCGCGTCCGCCATCGAGCCGGATGCTTGACGACGCCCCTCCGGTTTCCCACCGCCCCGGCGCTTCTTGGCCTGCCTGTTCTGGCCGCCTTGGTTCCGAGCATTCTTCGGAGTGGGCTGTCCGGGTTCGTCGTCGAGCCGCAGGCTCAGGCCGATGCGGTTGCGGGCCACGTCTACGTCCATGACCTTGACCTTCACTACCTCACCGGAGCGCACCACCTCGTGCGGGTCGGAGACGAATTTGTGGCTCATGGCGGAGACGTGCACCAGCCCATCCTGGTGGACGCCGACGTCCACGAAGGCGCCGAAGGCGGCCACGTTCGTCACCGTGCCCTCAAGGATCATGCCGGGCGCGAGGTCCTTGACCTCGTTGATGCCTTCTTTGAATTCGGCGGTCTTAAATTCTGGGCGCGGGTCGCGCCCCGGTTTGTCCAGCTCCGCGAGGATGTCCGTGACGGTGGGCACGCCGAAGGTCTCGTCGGCGAAATCAGCCGGCGCGAGCTTAGCCAGCACGGCGGTGTTGCCGATGAGCTGCTCGGTGCCCAGCCCCGTCGCCTGCGCGACGCGCTCGACCACCGGGTAGGCCTCCGGGTGCACTGCGGAGCCGTCCAGCGGGTTCGCGCCGCCCTGGATGCGCAAGAAGCCGGCGGCCTGCTCGAACGCCTTCGGCCCAAGACGCGGGACCTTGCCCAGCTCCTTGCGGGTGGTAAACCGGCCGTGCTCGTCGCGGTAGGCCACGATGTTCTTCGCCACCGTGCCGGACAGGCCGGCGACGCGCTCGAGCAGCGGCGCCGAGGCGGTGTTGACGTCCACTCCGACGGAGTTCACCGCATCCTCCACCACCGCGTCCAGCGTCTGCGCGAGCGCGGTCTGGTTCACGTCGTGCTGGTACTGGCCCACCCCGATGGATTTCGGGTCCACCTTCACCAACTCTGCAAGCGGGTCCTGCAGGCGTCTCGCGATGGACACCGCCGAGCGCAGGGAGACATCCATATCCGGGAACTCCTCCGCCGCGATCGGGCTTGCCGAGTACACCGACGCACCCGACTCGGAGACCACCACCGGGGTCGGCCGCTTACCGCCAGCCTGGGCTATGAGATCCGCGACTTCGCCGGCGAGCTTCTCCGACTCGCGCGAAGCGGTGCCGTTGCCCACCGCGATCAGCTCCACGCCGTGCTCCGCGGCCAGCGACGCCAGCTCCGCCCGGGAGGCGTCCCAGCGGTTCTGCGGCTGGTGCGGGTAGACAATCGTGGTGGCCACAACTTTGCCCGTCTCATCCACCACCGCGCACTTCACACCGTTGCGGTAGCCCGGATCCAACGCCAGGGTGGCGCGCTGTCCCGCCGGGGCGGCCAGGAGCACGTCGCGCAGGTTAGTTTTGAACACCTGCAGCGCGCCCTCCTCCGCCTTTTCCTTCAGGCGCATGCGGGTATCCAGGTTCGCTGAGACCTGAAGCTTGGTTCGCCAGCCCCAGCGAACGGCTTTGGCTACCCATTCGGAGTCTTTCACCGGCAAGTCGAAGCGCTCGGCGATCATGCCCTCGTACACGGCCTCCTCACCGGCATCCATGTCGAGGGTGAGCACGCCTTCTGCCTCGCCGCGCAATAGTGCCAGGATGCGGTGGCTGGGCAGCTTGTCAAACGGCTCGGAGAATTCGAAATAGTCCGCGAACTTCGCACCCTCGGTCTCTTTGCCCGCCACCACGGCCGAGCGCATGGTGCCCTGCTCGTAAACACGGTCGCGCACCGCGCCCACCAGGTCGGCGTCGGTGGCAAATCGGTCCACCAGGATGGCGCGCGCACCTTCGAGCGCGGACTTCGCATCCGGGAAGCCCTCCGAAAGGTAGGCCGCAGCCAGGATTTCGGGGTCGGCCGAAGGGTCGTCGATAAGCTGCTGCTCAAGCGCCTCTAAGCCCGCCTCGCGCGCGATGTCCGCCTTGGTCTTGCGGCGCTTCTTATACGGGAGATACAGGTCTTCCACGCGCGCCTTTGTGTCGGCGGCGAGGATTGCCCCCTTTAACTCATCCGTGAGTTTGCCCTGTTCCTCGATGCTTTCCAGCACCGCTTGCTTGCGCTCGGCGAGCTCGAAGAGGTAGGTGTTGCGCTCTGCAATGTGGCGCAGCTGCGCGTCGTCGAGGCCGCCCGTGGCCTCCTTGCGGTAGCGGGCGATGAACGGGACAGTGTTTCCCTCGGCCAGCAGCTTCAGCGCCTGCTCGACCTGGCTGTCCCGGACACTGAGTTCTTTCGCGATGGTGGCTGCGATTGATGTCATTCGGGCGAGTGTAGTCGCCCGCGTCTAGAGCAAGACTTGCGCCAGAAGCGAGCCGACGACACACGAGGTGAACACCGAAATCGCGCCCGGCACCAAGAATGAGTGGTTGATCACGTACTTACCAATGCGCGTCGTGCCCGTGCGGTCGAACCCAATACACGCCAGATCCGAGGGGTAGGTAGGCAAAATCCAGTAGCCGTAGGCGGCACCGTAGAACCCGACGATGACCTTCGGGTCGATGCCCAGCGCCAGGCCGATCGGAGCGATGGCCACGAGCGCGGCAGCCTGGGAGTTGACCAGCTTGGACACGATGAGCAGCACGATCGCGTAGGCCCACGGGGCCGCCTCCACCACGGAGCCGAGCCCTTCCTCCAGCTGGTCGATGTGCGCCGCGAAGAACGTGTCCGCCATCCATGCGACGCCGAAAACCGAAAACACCGCGGTCATGCCGGCTTTGAACACCGGGGTCGAGGCGATCTTTTTGTGGTCTACCTTGCAGAACAGCAGGATCAGCGCACCCGCGAAGAGCATCACCATCTGGATTGCAAGGTTCATCGACAGCGGCTTCATGCCTCCCTCGCCGTCATCGAAGGCCGGGCGCAGCCCTTCGAACGCGCCGAGGATGACCACAAACGCGATCGCGCCGAGGAATACCCACACGGCGTTTTTGGCGGAGCGCGGGAAGACCTCGTCCATCAGCGAGTGGCTGGACTGGTTGATGGACTCTGCAAACGCCGGATCTTTCAACCGCTCCTGGAACACCGGGTCCTGGTCAAGGTCTTTGCCGCGGCGCAGCGACCACAACGCGGCCAGCACCACACCAGACAGCGACGCCGGAATGGCCACCATGAGGATCTGCGGGATGGAATACGCCTTGTCAATCACACCGGCGTTTTCCGCCAGGATGGACGCGAGCGACACGGTTGCAACCGACACCGGGGAGGCAGTGATACCCATCTGCGCGGAGGTGGACGAGACGGCCATGGGCCGCTCGGGACGAATGCCCTTCTTCAGCGCGATGTCCTCAATGATGGGGAACATGGTGTAGACGACATGCCCCGTACCGCAGAGAACGGTGAGAAACCAGGTAGTCAGCGGCGCGAGGATGGTGATGCGCTCCGGATGGGCGCGCAAAACCTTCTCCGCCTGTTGCATCATGACTTCGAGGCCGCGCGATTGCTGCAGCGTTGCGGCGCAGCCGATCACGGCGATGATGGTGAGCATCACGCCCACGGGCGGCTCGCCGGGCTCGAGCCCGAAGACGAACACCATCAGCATGAGGCCGATGCCGGAAATCAGGCCGAGGCCCAGCCCGCCGTAGCGGGTGCCGAGCAACAGCGCACCAAGAATTATGACGACTTGCAGGACGATGGCGACCACAGACGTTGGGTCGAGCACTGACGCGAGCATTTGTGTCCTTTCTCCCGAACACGCGTAATACTCTCAACCTTATGCAGCAATGGTCAGATCATTAAATTTTCATAGGGTGATGTCAGCCACCAGATCGGTTAAACCTCTATGGTCTGGCCCGACTCATAGGTGCCCACAACATCACCGACCGCCCGCGTGGCCTGCTCCACCGGCAACGCAGTTCTCCCCTCGACAGTGAGCACGCTGCCCTCCTGCGCAATCCGGGTAGCCCGGTACCCCGCCTTCTTCAGTGCCCTGCGCATTTGCTTTGCGACGATCCGCTTCGCCCTACCCACTTGCAGCGTTGTAACCACGTCGCGGGCATCGAGCATGAACCGGTCGTCGTCGCTGAGCTCTGCCTGCTCCAACAGCTCGGGGCGGACCGCACGCGTGCGCTTCAGGGATTGCTCGCGGCGCCAGGCCTCCACCTTGGCATGGTCGCCGGACGTGAGCACCGCCGGCGCCTCAATGCCGCGCCACACGCGCGGTTTGGTGTAGCTGGGTCCCTCGAGCAGGCCGTCTGAGAAACTGTCGTCCTCGTGGCTTTCGGTGTTGCCCAGCACGCCCGGGATCAGGCGGGTGACGGCCTCGGCGATGACGAGCACGGCCACCTCACCGCCGATGAGCACGTAGTCTCCAATTGAGACCTCATGCACCCGGTACCGGTGTGTGGCGTCCTCGAAAACGCGCTGATCGATGCCCTCGTAGCGCCCGCATGCGAACACGATGTGTCTCTCGCGCGACCACGCCTGCGCGTCTTTTTGCGTGAATGGCTTGCCTGCCGGGGTGGGCACGAGCAGCAACGGCTTGTCGGCATCGCCGCCGCCTTCGTACGGGCGAGGCGCGACATTATGGACGTCGTCATGGCGCAGTCTGTCGTTGCGGTGGGCCTCCGCCGAATCTAGCGCGGTACCGGCGCGGCCCGCAGCAACGTCGTCGAGCGCAGGGCCCCACACCTCCGGCTTCATCACCATGCCCGGTCCCCCGCCGAGTGGCGGCGAATCCACCGACTTGTGGTTGCCGGTTGCCCAATCGCGCAGGTCGTGCACGCCCACGGAGAGGATGCCCTGCTCGATCGCCTTGCCTAGCAGCGCGTGGCGCAGCGGATCGAGGTATTCGGGGAAGATGGTGACAACGTCTAAGCGCAGCTGCGGGTTAGACATCCAGCAGGCCCTCGGGCGGGGTAATAACGAGGTAGCCCTCATCCAGTTCGAGCTCCGGCACAAAATCCATCACGAACGGGACCATGACGTCCTTGCCCTTGTAGTCGATCTCCAGGATCTTGCGGTTCGGCGCGTCCATCACGCCGGTGACCTCGCCGACCTCAGCGCCGTCGTGGCGCACCTTCAGGCCAATCAGCTCGTGGTTGTAGTACTCATCCGAGTCCTCGTCGCGCTCCAGCGGTTCCGCGTAGAACTTCATGCCACGCAAGCTGTCCGCCGCGGTGCGGTCCTGCACCTCTTCAAAACTGACCAGCAAGCGCTTTTGGTGCGGCCTAACCGACTTCACGGTCAGCTCCCGCTCCTTGCCCGCCTGGCGACCAGCCAGCACAGCGCCAACAACGATGTGCTGCTCCGATTCGTCCGCCAACAATTCGACGGCGACTTCGCCTTTCACACCGTGGGATTTCACCACCCGGCCAATAATGAGCTCCATGGGTGGTTACGGTAGCAGGGTGCCGGTTTCTGGCCTATCGTTCCTCCCTCCCGGGTCCACGCTTACACCACTCAAATTGTGCAGCCCCTCCTAAACGCGAAACCCCCGCTCCTGCGCGTGGTGTGCGGGAGCGGGGGTTCGTCGAAAAGCGGGAAGCGCTTAGTTTTCCTCAGCCGGAGCGTCCTCGGAAGCCTCAGCGGACTCGCCTTCAGCCTCAGCGGCCTCAGCCTCTGCAGCGGCGGCGGCCTCGGCAGCCTCCTTCGCCTCAGCCTCTTCCTTGGCCTTCTTGCGCTTTTCGGTGATGGCCTCGGCGGTCGGGCCGTTCTTAGCCTCCTCGAGCGCCTGGTTGAACAGATCGAGCTTGGACGGTTTCTCCTCGGCCACCTTCAGGCTGCCCTCAGCGCCGTCGAGGCCCTTGTGCTTCTGCCAGTCGCCGGTCACCTTAAGCAGTGCGAGCACCGGCTCGGTCGGCTGCGCGCCGACGCCCAGCCAGTACTGTGCGCGCTCGGAGTCGATGCGGATGAGCGACGGCTCTTCCTTCGGGTGGTAGATGCCAATGTTCTCGATGACGGCGCCGTCACGACGGGTGCGGGCGTCAGCGACAACAACGCGGTACTGGGCGTTGCGGATCTTACCAACGCGCTGCAGCTTGATCTTTACAGCCATGATGTACTTCCTTGTAGGTCACTGGGCAGTGCAGACACTCGCCGCTTGCCGACGAGCCGGTTCAACCCTTCTTATTTACCCTGCGCGTGCCTGGCCGGGCGACCTCCCCGTCGAGGTGCGACCTCGTGGAGTGCAGACGGTTCCGGCGCGTACGCAGTTATGGACTTGTCGTGCCTGACGCCAAAGCGCCGGACAACCTAAGGAAGTCTACGCGGAACCCACTACGACGCCAAAACCGGTGGGGTTGCCGGTTCGGCGCAATGCGGATCGAGTTGTAATGTCTTCAATCGCTTGTGACGTTAGAGGATCACAGCATCACGATTGAGACGGGTTGGAGAAGCGGTTGACTACGACAGCGGGACACACGTCGCAGCCGACGAAGGGCTCAACCGCCTACAGGGTTGACTTGGACGGCCTGCGGGGCTTTGCCATCGCCCTCGTGGTCATCTTCCACGTGTTTGTCGGTCGCGTCTCCGGCGGCGTGGATGTCTTCCTCCTGCTGTCCGGCTACTTCTTCCTGGGCGGGCAACTGCGTTACGCATTACGCCCCAACCCGAATCTGAACCCGTGGTGGCCCCTGTGGCGCACGATCCGCAGACTGGTGCCCGCGCTGGCACTGGTGGTTGTGGCCGTTATCGGGCTCGTGCTGGCAGTAGCACCCGAACTCATGAGCGTGGAGCTGTCCCGCCAAGTCACCGCATCCATGCTGTACTACCAAAACTGGGAGCTGGTCGCCCAGAACGCGGACTACGCCGCCGCGAGCCAAGAGACCTCCCCGTTGCAGCACCTATGGTCCATGTCGGTGCAGGGGCAGTTCTACCTGTTTGGCATTGCGATGGGCTGGCTGATAGCTATCGCTGTGGTGAAGCTCCGCGCCAACCCGGTGCACGCGCGCCGCGCCGCGATCGGTGTTTTGGCCGTGATCACTGTCGCCTCCTTCGCCTGGGCGTCTCGTTTCGGGCTCGAAGGAACTGGTGAGAACTACTACTCCACGTTTTCCCGCGCATGGGAACTGTCTCTGGGCGCCCTGCTGGCGTTCGTGCCTGCGCACCGGTTTTTGCCCGAAGCCACCGCGTGGCTCACCGCGCTGCTGGGCGTGGTCCTCATCGCCGTCACAGGGCTGATCGTGCCCACTTCGCTGGCGTTCCCCGGCCCCGTGGCCCTGATCCCCCTCACAGGCGCTGCGCTGGTAATTCTGTCGGGCAACTCGAACCCCGTCTCCGCCGTGCTCGCGTCTTCGCCCATGACCTGGCTGGGAAACGTCGCCTACTCGCTGTACCTGTGGCACTGGCCGCTGCTGATCATTGTCACCGTCCTCGGCGGCTACGACACACCGCCGGCATGGCTGGGAGCCCTTGTCATCGTGGTCTCGCTGTGCCTCGCGCACGTGACGCACACGCTAGTGGAAGATCCGCTTCGCCAGCACCGCCCCCGTCCGCGTGGGGACGACGATCCCGTCGCGGTCGCCCGCGCGTCCCTTCGCACGGTGCCGGGTGCGGCGCGCGCAGTGGGCGGAATTGTAACCGGCGCTCTCTTTGTTGCCGCCCTGGCCCTGCAGCCGTACTGGGGCCACCGGGTGGATGCCGCCGAGAAGCCCCTCGACCCCGCCATCTACCCGGGCGCGCGGGCGCTGCAGGGCGCGCAGATTCCGGAGGTGGAGCCCCGGCCGAACCCGAACCTGATCGCCGGCGTGTTTCCCCCCATCGGGGAGGAAGGCTGCATGATCTTCCTCCCCGAGGACCCCGACGTCATGCCCGGCCCAGACTGCGTCTACGGCGACGTGGACGCTGAAACCACCGTCGTACTCGCCGGCGGCTCCCACATCGAGCCGTTCATCGTTCCCTTAGACGCCCTAGGCAAGGAACACGGATTCAAGGTTGCCACGTTCGTGCGTCAGGAGTGCCCGCTTGTGGTCGGCGGGCCTGATGACCCGGCCAACGAGATCGTCTCCCCCGTCTGCGCCGAATGGGGCGAAAACGCGTTGCGCGCCATCATCGACATGGGCCCGAACATGATCATCTCCACGTCCACCCGCCCGGCCGGCCACGCCGGGGACGGCATCGTCTCCGCCGATTATGTGCCGGACGCGTACACGAACTTGTGGCAGCGCCTCGCCGAACTCGGCATCCCCTTCGTGGGTCTGCGTGACAATCCCTGGATGTTCAACCCGGATGGCGATCCGATGGACCCGAACCTCTGCATCGTCATGGGGTATCCCGACTACGCGTGCTCCATGGCCGCAGACATGGTGTACGCCCAGGAGGATCCCGCTAGCTACTTCCTAAACGGCGACCTTGCTCAATGGGAGATTGACACATCAGGCTGGTACTGCGTCGACGGCATCTGCCCGCCGCAGATCGGCAACGTGTACATCTACCGCGACCAGAACCACATCTCCAACGCGTACGCTGAATCGCTCGCGCCCCTGCTCTGGGAGCAGCTCTCCCCCATCTTCGCGCAGCTTGCGCTTATCGACGCACCTCCGGCCACCCCCTAACCCAGCCATTCACGCCACCCGGGGTGCAACCCCCATCCAGGGCGTAGATCCCGGGCACAGACCCCGAGAAGCAAACCCCGAGAATGCGCCGAATGTGCGGGCGTTCTCGGGGTTTGGTGAGCGGTTAGAAGAACTTACCCTTCTGCATGCGCTTCATCGCCTCATTGAAGTCGAGGTTATTCAGGTCCATGCCCTGCATTCCTGCCGGCAGTTGCTCCTGCAGCTTCTCCAGCTCCTTCGGGTCCGGCATCCCGCCGGGCATACCCGGCATGCCCGGCATCCCAGGCATCTTGGGCATGCCCCCTCCGCGCTTCGGCGGCTTGCGCTTGCCGTTTTTACCCTTCCGCCCCTTCGGCTTTTTCTTGGTGGCAGAGCGCCCGCCCATACCCGGCATGCCCGGCAGACCGAACTGGCTGGCCATCTGGCCCATCATCTTCTTCGCCTCGAAGAAGCGGTCCACCAACTGGTTGACGTCGGAGACCTTCACACCGGAACCGTTGGCGATGCGCTTGCGCCTGGAAGCGTTGAGGATCTTCGGGTCCTGGCGCTCCTCCGGGGTCATGCCACGGATGATGGCCTGGATGCGGTCGAGCTGCTTCTCGTCCACCATGTCGGCCATCTCGTTCATGGCCTTGCCACCCGGCATCATCTTGAGCAGGTTGCCGATGGGCCCCATGCGGCGGATCATTAGCAGCTGGTCCAGGAAGTCCTCGAGCGTGAGCTCCCCCGATGCGAGCTTATTCGCGGCGGCTTCAGCATCCTGCTCGTTGTATGTCTGCTCCGCCTGTTCAATCAGGGACAGCAAATCGCCCATGCCAAGGATGCGGCTGGACATGCGCTCCGGGTGGAAAACGTCGAAGTCCTCGAGTTTCTCACCTGTGGAGGCGAACAGAATCGGCTTTCCGGTGACCTCCCGGATGGACAGGGCCGCACCGCCGCGGGCGTCGCCGTCGAGCTTGGTTAGCACCACGCCCGTGAAGTCCACGCCCTCGGCGAAAGCCTCGGCGGTCTTCACCGCGTCCTGGCCGATCATGGCGTCGATGACAAAGAGGACTTCATCGGGATTGACCGCGTCGCGGATGTTTCGCGCCTGGGTCATCAGCGTCTCATCGATGCCGAGGCGACCCGCGGTATCGATGATCACCACGTCGTTTTTCTGCTGCTTGGCGTACTCGATGCCCTGCTGCGCCACCGCGACCGGATCGCCGTGGGAGGTGCCCATTTCGTGCTCGAAGGAATCCAGCGAGGTACCCGGATCCGGCGCGAATGTGGGCACGCCAGCGCGTTCGCCGACGATCTGCAGCTGTTGCACAGCGCCTGGGCGCTGCAGGTCACACGCCACCAGCATCGGGGTGTGACCCTGCTTGGCTAGGTGCTTGGCCAGCTTGCCGGCCAAGGTCGTCTTACCGGCGCCCTGCAGACCGGCGAGCATGATCACCGTCGGCGGGTTCTTCGCCATGTTCAGCCGGCGCGTTTCGCCGCCGAGGATGTTGGTCAGCTCCTCGTCGACGATCTTGATCACCTGCTGCGCAGGGTTCAATGCCGCGGAGACGTCCGCGCCGAGGGCACGCTCCTTGACGCGCTTGATAAACGCACGCACGACCGTCAAAGACACGTCCGCCTCAAGCAGTGCGAGACGGATCTCGCGCGCTGTGGCGTTGATGTCTTCCTCGGTGAGCTTGCCCTTGCCTCGCAAGCCGCCGAGGGCTGATTGAAGCCGGTCGGACAGTGACTCGAACACGGTGTGCACGCTCCCTTGCGCTGCTAGCGGAAAAATATCCCCACAAGACTAGCGCGCGCCCCGGGTGGCAAGCACATCACCGGGGCGCGGGGCCGTGGTCGAGCGAGCGCCTAGCCAAGCAACGCGTCGACGAAGCTTTCCACCTCAAACGGCGCGAGATCGTCGGCCCCCTCGCCCAGGCCGACGAGTTTGACCGGCACGCCCAGCTCCTCTTGCACCTGGAAGACGATGCCGCCCTTGGCGGTGCCGTCCAGCTTGGTCAGCACCACGCCGGTGATGTCCACCACCTCGCGGAACACACGCGCCTGCATGATGCCGTTTTGGCCCACGGTGGCGTCGAGCACCAGCAGCACCTCGTCGACGTGGCTCTTTTTCTCCACCACACGCTTGACCTTGCCCAGCTGGTCCATGAGACCGGTGGAGGTGTGCAGTCGCCCGGCGGTGTCCACGAGCACGACGTCCGCACCCTCAGCGACACCGGTGGCCACGGCGTCGAAGGCCACCGACGCCGGGTCCGCGCCCTCCTTGCCGCGCACCGTGGACGCGCCGACGCGCTTGCCCCAGGTTTCCAGCTGGTCGGCGGCCGCGGCGCGGAAGGTGTCGGCGGCGCCGAGGACCACGGAGTGGCCCATGGACACCAGCACGCGCGCGAGCTTGCCGGTGGTGGTGGTCTTGCCCGTGCCGTTCACGCCGACGACCAGGATCACGGCCGGCTTGCCGTCGTTCGGCATGGCCTTGATAGAGCGGTCCAGGTCCGGGCGCGCGGCCTCGATGAGCGTCTCGCGCAGCATGGAGCGTGCCTGCTCCTCGGTCTCCACGCCTCGCTCAGCGATCTTCTCGCGCAGCGAATCGGTGACCTTCATGGTCAGCTCCGCGCCGAGGTCCGCCATGATGAGCGTGTCCTCGATCTCCTCCCATGCGTCCTCGTCCAAGTCGCCGGCGGTCAGGATGCCCAACAAGCCCTGGCCGATGGCGTTCTGGGAGCGCGACAGGCGGCCACGCAGCTTGCCCATGCGGCCCGCTGCTGGAGCGATGTCATCCATCGGCTCGTCGGCAGGCGCCTCAACCACGACGGCATCGTCGGAAACCTCAGCACCCTCCTGGCGGGCTTCATCGGCACCGGTTTGCGCAGCCGCTGCCGCTGCGGCGGCCTCCTCAGCCTCTTCCCGGGAGGCAGCCTCTGAAGTGGCCTCCGGCTCGACCGGGTCAGGTTCCGTGACGACGTCCTCCGCAACCGGGAGCTCTTCCTCCTGGACTCGCAGCTCCTCTTCGACGGCGCCATTGTCAGGAGCCGTTTGCTTATCGACGCGCTCCGCCGGGACACCCGCAACCGGTTGCTGCTCGGCGGGACGCTCCGGCTCCACCGGTTCGTCAGCCTGCTCCACCGGTTCGTCAGCCTGCTCCACCGGTTCGTCCGGCACCGCCGGTTGCTCAGCGGCAGGCTCTTCCTGCGCCGGTTGGGAGATCTCGGTGGGGACCTGCGGCTCGTCGTCACGCGAAATTGCTCGCTCGATGACGCTTTGCTCGCCGTCCTGCTCTTGTGGAACAAAAGCAGCCGCGGCCTCGGGCTGCGGCGCCGCCTTCTCACGGCGGATCGGCTCCGGCTGCTTGGGCTGCGCGTCGGCCTGCGCGAAGTTGAAGCCGCCCTTCGCCTGGTAGTTGCCCGACTTCTCCTGTTGGGTGAGCTCCTTGGGCTCCTCCACCTTTTCAAAGGAGATGGTCTTCGATTCCTTGCGCTTCTTCCCGGCCGCGACAATGCCGATGAGGATCAGCGCGATGACAACGACTGCAAGGACGATCCAAAATGCAGTGCTATTTACTAAGGCATTGAGATCCATGGGCTCCAGTGTGCCAGCCCCGTCGACATCACGCGGGAGCGGGCACCAGGAAAGCTCTAGTGGCTCCGTTGGTAGAGCTCCCCGTCACCGAGACCGATCCTCACATCCCCGTCGTCAGTCTTGGCCACCGGCAACCGTGCTTCTTCGCCGCCCTCGGTAAACACGAGGTGATCGCCATCGACGGTGCACGTCTCGTCGCGCTCTACGCTCCCAGGCTCGGCAGCGTGGTGGAGCGTGCAATCTCCGCCGTCGATGGTGAGAGTGCTGGTCAGGTTCTCCCCACCGGCTGACTCCACTTTGGTGTAGGTGCCGTCGAGATTCGTTGTAGCGGAGCATCCTCCCGCAAAGAACGTCAACGCAACAACACCGATAACCCCGGCAGTACGTAAAGCTGACATTTCCATCCTTTCTCCAACTTTCGGATGTTACTACTCGGCGGGAGCCGCCCCCGCAGGTTGCATGCGCTGCGACAGCACCCGCGTTACCCCGTCTCCGCGCATGGTCACGCCGTAGAGCACGTTGGCTACGTCCATGGTCGGTTTCTGGTGGGTGATCACAATGAGCTGGGAGTCCCGCCGCAGCTCCTCCAGCAGGGCGATGAGACGCCGAAGGTTGACGTCGTCAAGCGCTGCCTCCACCTCGTCCAGCACGTAGAACGGGCTGGGGCGCGCGCGGAAGATGGCCACCAAGAAAGCCAGCGCAGTGAGGGACTTCTCGCCGCCGGAAAGCAAGGACAGACGCTTGACTCGCTTGCCCGGCGGGCGCGCCTCGATCTCGATGCCGGTAGCGAGCATGTCGTCCGGCTCGGTGAGCAACAGGCGGGCCTCGCCGCCCGGGAACAGTGTCTGAAACACGCGGGGGAACTCGGCCTCAACGTCCGCCCAGGCGTCGGTGAACAGCTGCAGGATCTGCGCGTCCACATCCTCGATCACGCCGGTGAGGTCCTTGCGCGCCTGGATAACGTCATCGAGCTGGGTGCTGAGGAAGGTGTAGCGCTCCTCCAGCGCCTTGAACTCCTCCAGCGCCAATGGGTTGACCTTGCCCAGTGCTCGGAGATCCTTCTCGGCTTGCTTCAGGCGGGCCTGTTCCGCTTCGCGGTCGAAGTCCTCGCCGGGGGTGTACCCGGCAAGCAGGTCGGACACGGCGATGCCGAGGGAGGAGGTGATGTTTGCCTCCGCCTCGTCGATACGCACCTGCGCCTGCGAGCGCGCGATGTCTGACTGGTGGGCGCTGTCGGTGAGCCTGGCGAGCTGCTGGCGCGTGGCGTTGACCTGTTGGCGGGCCTGCTGCACCTTGCTCTGAAGACTGTTTACCTGAGCGTTCAGGTCGTCGCGCTGCGCGGTCGCACGGGCGAGCGCGTCGTCGATGCGGGCGGCCAGGTCGCGCGCATGCTTCTCGACGGCGCGAGCGAGCTCACCTTCCGCCCTGCGCCGCGCCATCGCCGCCTCGTGCCGGGCCTTCGCCTGCCGCTCCTGCTCAGCCTGCCTGCGCAGCGCGTCGCCTTTGCCGGCCTCTGCCTCGGCGCGCTGCTGTGCGGTGCGCGAGGCAAGCGTGGCCTCCATCTCCAACGACTTGGCGTGGTTGAGCGCGCTTCGGGCCTGGTCGCGCTGCTCGGTGGAGGGCTCTTCCGGCGAGTCCGCCACGTCAGTGTCCACGCGGGTGAGGCGGTCGCGCGTCTCCTCCAGCTCGGCACGGCGCTGAGCCAGGCGCGCGTCCGCCTCCGTCGCGCGGGCCGCCGCACGCTCGTGCTCGGTCGTGTTCGCCTCAGCCTGCTTGACCAGGCGGGTGCGGTCGCGCCGCCAAGACTCGACCTCAGTGTCGTGCTCGCGTAGCGCAGCCTTGGCGGACGCGGCGCTCACCCGGGCCTCGTCCGCTGCCACGGTCGCGCCTTCGAGCGTGCCGGCGAGCTCGTCGAGCAGCTGCTGTGCTTCGGCGAGTTCGGCTTTCGCCACCTCGATGCGGGCGGAAACCTCCACAGTGGAGGTCTGCCCCGTGCCGGCGGCGACCCAGCCCTCGCCCACCAACACACCGTTGCGCGTCACGGCACGCAGTCGCGGGTCCTGCCCAACCGCCGCGCGGGCCGCTGCAAGATCCTTGGCCAGCACCACGTCCGCGAGCAGGCGCGTCACCGGGCCCACCACCTCAGCGTCCAGGCTGACGTGGTCCAGCAGCCAGTCCACCTCTCCGTCGGTGTCCAAGCGCCAGGACGAACCGCCCTGCGTGTCCACCACCACGGTGCGCGTGGCTGCCTCCAGCGCACCCACCGCGTCCTCGGACACTTCTCCGGCGAACGCCTCCGCGTGCTCCCCGAGCGCAGCCGCGAGCGCGCGGTCCAGCCCGGGCTCCACGGTGACTAAGCCCGCTAGCGCTGTAAACCCGGTGAGCACGTCCACCGCCGACCGCTTCGGAGCCTGCTCCGCAAGCGTGTCAATACGCGACTGCAGCGTCGCCACGGCGCGCTCGTGCTCGCGCTGCTGTGCGCGCAGCTGGTCTAGACGCTTATCCGCGGCATCCGATTCGGTGTGGGCGCGGGCGAACGCGTCGTCGAGAGGCGCACGCTCCGCCTCAAAGCCCGCAATGCGCTCCTCCACTTCCGCGACCTCCGCGTCGGCTTGACGGGCCCGCTGCTTGGTTTCTGCCAGCGTTTCCTCGAAACGGCGGACCTCCTCCTCGGCCGCCTGTACCGCCGCCGTCTGGGATTCCTCCTGCGCGATCAGTCGCACGACACCCTCGCGTCGGTCTGCTATCGCACGCACCTGCGCCATGTGCTCGCGCTCCGCTGCGTCGAAGGCCTTCTGGCGCTCGGCCACCTCCTCACGGATGGTTTCCAGCTGCTCGGCAGCTTCCTCGGCGGCGTCGAGGGCTTCGGCGTAGCGCTCGTCCGCAAGCTGCGCCCTCGCCTCGAGATCTTCGGGGTCCTGGCCGGAATACGGAGCGACCGCGTTGGAGCTGCGGGCACGCTCGGACGCGATGCGCTGCGTGGCGCTGACGCGTTCCGCGAGTGTGGAAAGCGCGAACCAGAGCTCCTGCGCCTGCTGCGCCTGCGGCTGCAGCTCCTGCTGGCGGGCCTCGACGCTTTCCTGTTCTTCTACTGCCGTCTCTAGTGTGGCCGTGACGGTTTCCACCTGCTCCGCCAGCATCTCGGCCGCGCGCTCCGCATCGGCGTATTTGGCGCGCAGGTGCACCACCTGGTCGCCGGCGAGCTTCAGTTTGGCGTCGCGAAGCTCCGCCTGCACCGCGGCACCCCGCTTCGCGGCCTCGGCCTGGCGCGCCAGCGGTTTGAGCTGTTTGCCCAGCTCCTCGGTGAGGTCCGTGAGGCGGTCCAGGTTCGCCTGCATGCCGGTGAGCTTGCGCTGCGCCTTCTCCCTGCGGCGGCGGTACTTGAGCACACCCGCGGCCTCCTCGATGAAGGCGCGGCGCTCCTCGGGGCGCGAATCCAGGATCTCTGAAAGCTTGCCCTGGCCGACGATGATGTGCATCTCTCGGCCAATACCGGAGTCGCTCAACAACTCCTGGATATCCATCAGGCGCGCCTTCGAGCCGTTGATCTCGTACTCGCTCGCGCCATCGCGGAACATACGACGGGTGATGGCCACATCTGTGTAGTCGATGGGCAGGCGCTTGTCCGTGTTGTCGAAGGTCAGCGTAACTTCTGCACGCCCGAGCGGCTTCCGTCCGCCGGCGCCCGCGAAAATGACGTCTTCCATCTTTCCGCCGCGCAGGTTCTTCGCGCCCTGCTCCCCCATCACCCACGCGAGCGCGTCCACAACGTTGGACTTCCCTGAGCCGTTCGGCCCCACAACGGCACAGATGCCGGGCTCGAACTTCATCGTGGTCGCCGACGCGAAGGACTTGAATCCCTTGAGCGTCAGCGATTTCAGGTGCATTTTGTGGATGTTACCGCGCGTTTGCTAGCGCGCCTGCATGACCACGATAAAGCCCCACCCGCGGCCATCGACGTAGCCGTGCGCCGCGCCAATACCCACCGCACGCGCGTTGGAGAGCATGTTTTCCTTGTGCCCCGGCGAGGTGCGCCACTGCTCAAACGCCGCCTCCGGGCTATGTGAGCTAAACGCGATGTTCTCGTACAGGTTCGCTCCCGAGTGCCTGAAGCTGTTTGTGCGGCTGAGCTCTTCCGCCCACGCCTGCGCCTGCGCGTCTAATTGGCCGCTTCGCAACCACGGCAGGCGGCCGTTCTGGATGCGATAGAAGTTGATGTTGCGGTAGGTTTTCGCGCGCGACGCTTCTGCCACGTCCCACGGCAGTCCGGGATCGTACTGGCGGGTGGGCAGGCTGCTCATGGACGCGAAACTGGAAGATAAGTCCTGCGCCTGCGCAGGTGCCGGGACCGCTGCGAAAGCGGCCACTGCTACAGCGGTTGCCGCGATTGGCTTTATCATCGCTCCTCAAACCCTTCCGCGCCTTTCGGCTCTGAGAACTGCACTTGCACGTGCTCGACGTTACCGGGCCGACCCGCAGTGGTGGGCTGTTCTTCGAGGAGCTTTTTCAGCTTTGCGACGTCACCTTCGGCCCCCTCCGCAACCACCTCTACCCTGCCATCAGAGAGGTTCTTCGCGTAGCCGGTAAGCCCCAGCTCGAGGGCGCGGGAGCGGGTCCACCACCGAAAGCCAACGCCTTGAACGTGGCCGCGGACGTGAGCTGTCATGCGTGTGTTTGTCATGCCGCCCAAGGGTAGCGCCGTCATTGTGTACTCGGGCTTAATTCTTTTTCTATGGAATAGCGGATCGCTCTTCTCACCGTCGCCAGCTTTTGTTCGATGTCTTTCAGACCACGCGAGTTCTTGTCGCTAAACCGTTCAAGGCGGGTTTGCTTGCGGATAAGGTCTCGCTCAAGATCGGTCCACATCTGCCATACCGACCGGTCGATCGGCATTCGCCATTTCGACCGCAAAATTTGTCGCGCCAACTGAACTTGAAGGATTCCTTCCACGTCGTCAGGCGTACTCCCTGAAGTCATCGCCCCCACCGCGATTGTCCCGGAACCTGCAGAAACTAGTGCGCCCGCGGTAATCAAGCCACCGATCATTCCTCCGGGACCGAATGACGCCAGTGCGCTGGTCAACGCCGCCGCGCCGACCAGGCCTGGGGCCGCGGGAAGCAGAAGTCCGCCGGAAGCAGCTACCGCAACGGCTCCTACTCCCATCAATCCCCACTTCACAAACTTCGTCTTGCCTGCCAGTGCTTTCGATGCCTCATTAAGTGCATCGAAAACGTCCTCGCCTTGTTTTGCAGTCAATTGCATTTCGATCGCGAGTTGCCGCATGGCATGAATCCGTACGGATTCTTTGACTTCTACTTCGTACGGCAACAGCGGGTTCTGAACAGACAGGGCAAGAAGATCCTTCGCTGCTTCCTCGCGCGTGGGAAACAGGCTCAGTACAGGTACACGGAGTGTGTCTGGGTCGCCCACGTCGCTTGTCTGAAGGTGCGAGATCGCGCTGGGAACCGGACGCTCTTCCAGCTTGCGTTTGGCGATCAGATCTGCCACTACCTGGAACTGGGTATCCGCAAGGGCACTACCGTACTGATGCTTCGTATCGCCTTTGAGCTGTCTCCAAATCAAATGGGCCATTCGGAGGTGAGCCAGTACAAGTTGCTCATCATGATCAAGCTGGACGTCGAGACCTGTTTCAATAACTGCGAGCTGGGTTGATTGCGAGCCAAATAACGCATACCCAATGGCTTTGCCGACGAGTTCCTCCTCGAAGTATTCGTGGGCGGAATGCGCGGCCATTGGCTGAATAGGCGTCGAAACTCGAACATCGAGCAGCCACGGCACCACGGTCGAGGCGCCGCGTAGGGCTGCGACAGGATCCCAATGACTCCAGAAGTTAACCCACCATGCGAGGTTTGAGGGCGGTTCCTTCAAGTCGGTCTCGAGCTTGCCCAGGTCGAAGTTGCCCTGCGCTAAAGGGCTCCCGATTGTCACCATTCCGGCGACTTTAAGATGTCGAGGGATGCGCGGTAGGAGATCTGCCGCGATGACGCTCCCGAGGCTGTGCCCGACGATGACGATTGATCCGGATTCAGGTAACTGGTCGATAATTCGATTGAGCACACCGCGCCTGACTGCATCGTCGTGCATGTAGTTGCTGGCTTCGCGGAAGCTTTGGAGCCTGAAGGCAGTTGCGGCCGCTAGCTCCGCAATGTTGGCGATTGGCTTTGGCCCGGCATTTGCTGCATCTGCCAGACGACGTTCCATCGCCGCCATGCGCCTGTCGAAGTCAGCTCTCTCCTGTTTGCGTTCAGAACTTGAAAGCTTCGACTGCGTAATCGGAGGAATCGGTTCATCATTCCTTCTTGGATCACCATTGAGCCTGAGAAGGAGGTCCGGGTAGGTCGGCGCGATTATCTTGTCGTCTTCCAACGGTGAGTATCCAGCGGTCGCGAGACCTTGGTCGAGGCCACCGCGCCACCGGTTTGAGGCCTCCGCCCATGGCCCTTTGTTATTCACCCCGTGCAAGTAGACAAGGGTGGGCGTGGTTTTCTCAGGATTGGACACAGTGCCTGAGTTTACAACTGTCGATCGCTAGTCCTTGCTGTAATCCGCCACGATGCGGTCTTTCGCACTGCGGCGTGTGACCGGGTCGGAGCCGTCCCAGTACTCCACGTTCTTGATCTCCGGGAGCATGTCCCGGTTGAACACCGGATCGACCCCTTGACGGCGCTGCTCGTTGAAGTTTTTCAGCAGTTTCAGCGCCACGCCGCCGAGCGGGATGATCGCGACGATGTTGAAGATGGCCAGCAAGCCAGCCATCGTGTCGCCGAGTGCCCACACGAGCGGGACCGACCCGAACGCGCCGAAGATGACGAAGCCGAGGACCACGAGGCGGAACACCGTCAGCGCCGTCTTGGACTCGGTGAGGTATTCCAGGTTCGTCTGCGCGAGGTAGTAGTTGCCGATCACGGAGGAAAACGCCAGGAAGAACAGGATAAATGTGATGGCATGGGCGCTCCAGTCGCCGAGAGAATCTGCCAGCGCAGATTGGGTGAGCGACACACCTTGGACGTCGTCCAGGCCGTAGGACACGGCCGGGCCGAGCAGCACGATGAACGCGGTGATGGTGCACACCAGCAGGGTGTCGAAGTAGACGCCGAGCGTCTGCACCAAGCCCTGCTTCACCGGGTGGGACACCGTCGCGGAGGCGGCGGCGTTCGGCGCGGAGCCCATGCCGGCCTCGTTGGAGAACAAACCGCGGCGCATGCCCTGGGTGAAGGCGAGCCACACTCCAGCGCCGGCAACTTCTTTCAGCCCCAAGGCGTGGCCGACAATCAGCTCGAACATGCCGGGGATCTCGCGCCAGTTCACTACCAGAACCACGACGCCCATAATGATGTAGATGCCAGCCATGAACGGCACGATGACCTGTGTCCAGGAAGCGATGCGGGTCACGCCGCCGAAGATGACCAGTGCGGTGAGGGTCGCCAGCACACCCGCGACGATCGCCTTCACAACAACAGAGTCGTTCCCCACGGATGTCTCAATGGCCGCGGTGATGGAGTTGGTTTGGATGGCGTTGTACACGAAGCCATAGGTCAGCGCTAGGAAGGCGGAAAACAGCACGGCGAGGGGCTTCCACCCCAGCCCGCGAGTCATGTAGTACGCGGGCCCGCCGTGGTAATTGCCGTCAGCGTCCTTGGTCTTCCACAGCTGTGCCAGGGTGGACTCCACGAACGCGGTCGCACCGCCGAGAAGTGCGAGCAGCCACATCCAGAACACTGCACCGGGCCCGCCGATGGAGATCGCCAGCGCCACGCCGGCGATGTTTCCGGTACCGACGCGCGAGGCGGCTGAGATCGTGAACGCCTTGAACGCTGAAACGCCGCCATACTCCTCGTCGAGGTCTCGGCCCTCGCGGTCCTTGCCCTTCGGCGTCTCGGCTACCGCCTTGAGCATCTCCGGGATCAGGCGGATTTGAACGAACAATGTGCGGAAGCCGAAGTACACGCCTGCGGCGATAAGGAACCAAGGCACGAGGTTCCAGATCACGCCGTTGAGGGAGTCCTCGACGAAAGAAGTGGCTTCATCCATGGCGGGCAGTGTATCGCCGGGTTGTCGGGATCACACAACGGGCGCACTTTGAGCTACCCCTCCACAGGTTGCGTGCGCACCTCACCGGGCTTGATGGTGCCGTGGGTGCCGAACTCGCGCTGCCAGTACAACAGCGGGCAGTTGGAATTCACCTCCGCCGCCTCCACGTCCACGAGCACGAGAAAGTGGTCGCCCGCGGCGATGATTCGCGAGACGGTGCCCGCGACCCAGGTGTGATCCCCTGCCAGCTGCGGCGCGCCGTCCTTCATCGACCATTCCACGCCCGCAAATCGGTCCACAGATTTGTCGGCGAAGCGCCGCGCGAGCACGTCCTGCTCCGTGGATAGCACGTTGATGCCTATCGACGAACCTTCGGCCAGCAACGCCAGCAACGACGACTTCCCGTCGAGGGACACCAACACCATCGGGGGGTTCAGCGACAGGGACATAAACGCGCTGACGGTGGTGCCATGCGGCTCGGACTCGGAGCCGGTGGTCACAATCGCCACTGCGGCAGCCAGCTGGCTCATGGCGTCTTTAAATGCTGACAGATCAACCATGTCGATCAACCGTACTCGAGCCCTACAGCACCTGGCAGGTGGGACAGAAGTAGCTAGAGCGCCCACCCACCACCACCCGTTCAATTGGGCTGTCGCATCGGGCGCAGGGCTTGCCGGCCTGTCCGTAGGCATTGAGCGAGCGCGAGAAGTATCCGGAGGCGCCGTTGACGTTCACGTACAACGCGTCGAAGCTCGTACCGCCCTGCTCCAGCGAGCGGGCCATCACCTCGCGCGAGGCGTCGAGGACGGCTTCAGCGTCGCGCTGCCGCATCGTCTTCGCACTGCGCCAGGGTTTGAGGCGCGCCGCCCACATCGCTTCGTCGGCGTAGATGGAGCCGATGCCGCTGACCACTTCCTGGTTGAGCAGCACACTTTTCAACGGCGACTTGCGCCGACGCATCGCGCGCGCCGTTTCGCGCACGTCAAAGTCGGACTCGAACGGGTCCGGGGCGATGTGCATGGCGGGTTGCGGAACGCCGTCGATGAGCTGCGTGTACTGCCAGAACCCGAAGGTGCGCTGGTCCACGAAATCCAGCTCCACGTCCCCCATATCTGCGCGGATGCGCAGGTGCGGCGACGTCACCTCCCCATGCTCAGCCACGAGCATTTGCCCGCTCATGCGGAGGTGGATCAGTAGCGCATTGCCGTCGCTGAGCGTGAACCACATGTATTTGCCTCGGCGGCCCGTGCCGGTAACCGTCAACCCCGGCAAAGTCGCTTCCAGATCCACAGTGTTGCCGCGGGCGGCGCGGGGATGCAAGACCTCGACAGCGCCGAAAGTGCGGCCGACAACGTGGGTGTCCAGTCCGCGGCGCACCACCTCAACCTCGGGCAGCTCAGGCATTGCCGCGTACGGCCTCCGCAGCGTGGTCGCGCAGGTAGAGCACCGCCTGGTGCGCCGCCTCCTGCTCAGCCAGCTTTTTATTTGGGCCGATGCCCGTGCCGCGGGAGACCCCAGCCACCAGGGCCTGTGCGGTAAACGTCTGGTTGTGCTCGGGCCCTTCCGCCTCGGAGACATACTCGGCCACCGGCAGTTTGAGCTCCGCTAGCCGCACCTGCAGGTCAGTTTTCCAGTCGTGGTGCTTCTTGCTCACGGTAGCGGTGCGCAGCTTTTCGTCGAAAAGCTTGAGAATCACGTCCCGGGCAGTTTCGAACCCATGCTGCAGGTAGATCGCGCCGAGGAGGGCCTCGGTGGTGTCCGCGAGGATGGACTCTTTATCCCGGCCGCCAGTGAGCTCTTCTCCCTTGCCGATGAGCACGTGTCTGCCCAAGTCGATCTCGCGGGCGATATCCGCCAGACCGTAACGCGAGACGATGCTGGCGCGCATCGGTGAAAGGTCCGATTCTGGCCTGGATGGGTAGAGCTCAAACAGCTTGGTCGCCACAGAGAGACCGAGCACCGCGTCGCCAACGAACTCCAGCCGCTCGTTGTTGGGAAGGTGGCCGTGCTCGTTGGCAAATGACCGGTGGGTCAGCGCGAGTTTCAGGCCGTCGCGTTCAATGTCGACCCCGAGGCGCCCAAGCAGCGGCGCGTGGTCGACCGCGCTAAACGTCTGCTCCCACAGCTCCTCCGCGTTGACTTTGTTCTTGCGGGAGCGGCTCACAGGAACTTCTCCAGGCCAGCCCAACGCGGGTCAACCAGGTTGTTCTCCTCGCCTTCGACTGCGTCCGGCGCCGGAACATCGGTATCACCCTCGCACTCTGGCTGGCACGTGGGATTGAAAGGCCAATTCAGCCCCGCCTCGTCCACGAACGCCTGCTCCAAGTCGACGGCGTTGTCCACCACTCGACGAATCTCGTCGCCGGAACCCCTGTCATCTTCAGTTTCCTCATCCCCGGTGACGAAATCGTCCGCTGCGGCAAACACCTCTGAAATGCGCACAGACTCAGTCGGGGTGAGCTCCTTGAGGCAGCGGACGCACTGGCCCTCCAGCGTGGCGGTCGCCGTAGCGTCCACCATCACACCGGAGCCGAGGGGGATTAACGTCGCCTCGACCGTCACCTCCCGGCCTTCGGGGATGGCGATCATCTCGGGGCCAATGCGTGACGGGGAGGGACCCGTCTGTGTCACGGTCTCAGCAGTGCCGTCCCCGCCCAGCACATCGGTGACATCAAATACGAAAGGATTGGTAGCCATAGCGCCCACAGACTACCCCGTTTAGTACTCCTCGCCGTAGCCGCCGGAACGCTCCGAGTACCCGGCCCGCTCACCACGGTCCGCGTGGACAGGACGCTCGGTGCGGCGGACCCGCGAGTTTGCGCCAGCGCCCGATGCCCCAGCGCCGCGACGAAGCGCACTGCGGTCCGAAGACACGGTCTGCAACACAGAACGCAGGCCGTCTTCAAACTCCGCGAGTTTCGAATCGACGTAATCGTCGCACTCTGCACGCAGGCGGTTCGATTCCGCGGTCGCCTCATCGACCAGACGGTGCGCCTCCTCATCCGCGCGACGGATGACCTCGGACTCCGAAATCAATCGCTCCTGCTCCGCCAAACCCTTGTCCACGGAGCGCTGGTACTCCTGGTTACCGGATTCCACGATGTTGTCCGCCTCACGCTGGGCGTTGTTTACGGTCATCTCAGCCACGTTCTGCGCTTGAGTGACCATCATGTTGGACTCTTCCTCCGCGTCGGTGACCATCGCGGTGGCGCGAGCCTGCGCGTCCGAAAGCATGGACTCGGATTCGGAGTGCGCGTCGCTGACAATGCGGCGCGCATCCTCCTCCGCGTCGCCGACCAGCATGTCGGCGCGGTCCTGCGCCCCGCGCAAGATCTCGTCCTGCTTGTCCAGCACGTCCTGCGCGTCGTCCAGGTCGACGGGCAGGGCGTTCCGGAGGTCGTCGAGAAGCCCGAGCATCTCGTTGCGGGGAACCATGCAATTGGAGGTCATGGGCACGCCGTAGGCCTGCTCCATCGTCTGAACTAACTCATCCAGGGCTTCGAAAACGCGGTACATGGTGCCCCAGCGTACCCGCTACACAGTTAGATCACGCCCTGCGCGAGCATCGCGTCGGCCACCTTTTTAAAGCCGGCGATGTTCGCGCCGATGACGTAGTCACCCGCCCGGTCGTACTCCTCGGCGGTGTTCTTGGTCACCGTGAAGATGTTGGACATGATCTTGTGCAGCCGGTCGTCCGTGTAGTCGAAGGACCACGAGTCGCGCGATGCGTTCTGCTGCATTTCCAGCGCCGAGGTTGCTACGCCGCCGGCGTTTGCGGCCTTGCCCGGGCCGAAGCCGATGTTGCGCTCCCGGAAAACCTCGATCGCCTCCGCCGTAGACGGCATGTTCGCACCTTCGGCAACGTAGCGCACGCCATTGTCCACGAGTGCGCGGGCGTGGTCGCCGTTTAGCTCGTTCTGGGTTGCGCAAGGCAGCGCAACGTCCGCCTTGAGGTCCCAGATGGAGCCGTCGGAGTGGAACGTTGCCCCGGAGGCCTCCTCCGCATACTCCGAGACGCGACCACGGCGCTGCTCCTTCACCTCGCGTAGCAGCTCCACATCCACCCCGTGAGGTGTTTCTACCCAACCGGAGGAATCGGAGAAGCCCACCACGGTCGCGCCGAGCTCCTGAGCCTTCTTGATGGCGTAGATGGCCACGTTGCCGGAGCCGGAGACGATCACCTGCGCGCCGTCGAGGGAATCGCCGTTGGCCTTCATCATCTCGTCGGTGAAGTACACCGTGCCGTAGCCGGTGGCCTCCGTGCGCACCAAGGAACCGCCCCAGGTGAGCCCTTTGCCGGTGAGTACGCCGGATTCATGCTGGTTAACCAGGCGGCGGTACTGGCCGAACAGGTAGCCGATCTCGCGGCCGCCCACGCCGATATCGCCTGCCGGCACGTCGCGGTACTCGCCGATATGGCGCCACAGCTCCGTCATGAACGACTGGCAGAAGCGCATGATTTCGCCCTCAGACTTGCCCTTGGGATCGAAATCGGAGCCGCCCTTGCCGCCGCCGATGGGCAGGCCGGTCAGCGAGTTTTTGAAAATCTGCTCGAAGCCGAGGAACTTAATGATGCCGAGGTTCACGCTCGGGTGGAAGCGAAGCCCGCCCTTGTAGGGGCCCAGCGCGGAGTTGAACTGCACGCGGAAACCACGGTTGACGCGGATGTTGTTGTCATCGTCCATCCACGGAACGCGGAAGATGATTTGGCGCTCCGGCTCGCAGAGACGCTCGATCAGCCCGTAATCGGCGTAGTGGGGGTCTTTGCCCAGCACGATCTTGAGCGATTCGAGCACTTCGGCGACTGCTTGGTGGAACTCCGGCTCACCCGCGTTGCGCTCTAACAGCTTCTGGTAGTAGCCGGCAACTTCCTGGTCAACAGTGCTCATGGGCGAAAACCTCCGATACCTATAAGGGTGCAGAATTACGTACCGGGGGAACTTTACAGCACCTTCAGCCGTAAGGTAAGACCCCGCTAAACTCTCCCCCATGGCTCATCCCCTCGACCCAGTCCCGTCGCCCAAAATCGTCGTCGCCCCCGATTCATTCAAGTCCACCGCGAGCGCCGCGGATGCTGCGGAGTGGCTCGCTGAGGGCGTTCGCTCAGTCATCCGCGACGCCCACATCGTGCTCACCCCGATGGCGGACGGCGGCGAGGGCACCTCTTTCCTGTTCGAGGGCGAGCGCATTTGCTTGCCGACGACTACCGCAGCCGGCCGACTGACCGAGGCGGAGTATACATTCCACGCCAACAGCAAGACTGCCTACATCGACGTTGCCGCAGCCTCTGGCCTGCCGGCCGTGGAAGCGGACCCGGTGCCGTTGACCGGCGACACCTACGGCACCGGCGTGCTCATTGCGGACGCGCAGACCCGCGGCGCCGAGCGCGTCGTGCTGGGGCTCGGCGGCACAGCAACTATCGACGGCGGTACCGGCATCCTCGTCGCCCTCGGCGTCAACCCACTTGATCAGGCCGGCTACCAGCTTCCCCCCGGCGGCGGCGCGCTCGAGCATTTGGCCGGCTTCGACACCGCCAAGGTCAACGTTCCGGCCGGCGCGATGGAATGGGTGCTGCTGACGGACACGACAGCTCCCGCCACAGGCCCGGAGGGCGCAGCGCACGTCTTCGGGCCGCAGAAGGGCGCCACGGAGGCGGACATTGAGGTCCTCGACCGGGGCCTGGCTCGCCTGTGCGAGGTCACAGATTTGGACCCGTCCACCCCGGGGCTCGGCGCGGCGGGCGGCGTGGGCATCGGCTTGACCTGGCTGTCCAGCATGCTCCACGGCGATTCGTCCCACGTGCACATCCTGCCCGGCGCGCGAGTGGTCGCGGACTCAAACGGCTTGGCGGAACAGGTCGACGGCGCAGCGCTCGTGATCACCGGCGAGGGCCGCTATGACGGCCAGACCGGCACCGGAAAGGTCGCATCCGTGGTGGGCGAGCTCGCCCGCGATGCAGGCGCGGCCTTCGCGGTCGCTGCAGGGCGCTTCGATGAGCAACCCGCGGACGGCACCATCGCCGTAACACTGCCCGAACGTGCGGACGTGCGCGAGCAGCTTCTCCAGGCCGGCGCGGAGATCGCGGTGGCCTACCTGAACACCTCCACGGTCCAGGGGTAGATCGAGGGCGCTTCGAAGCGGTCCTGGTCTTCCAGCATCACCGGGTCGCGCGGCAGGTCCGCCTTCGGGGTGAGGATGCGCGAAAGGCCCATGGCCAGGCCGTTGAGGCTGTCGGCGCCGTCCACCTCGATGCGGTAGCGGTGCACCTCGGCATCGTCGGGGGATTCGCCGCGGTCCCGTTCGTAGGTTTCTGCCAGTTGGGCGCGCACGGAGTCGTCGATAAGCACCCGCTGCATCCCCACCGCGCCGGAGGAGAGCATCTCGCGGCGCACCAGGATGTCAAGCGCGCGCTGAAACGCGTCGTTGACCTCGCCGGCTGCGGCAGGCGGGACAAGGACATCGAATTGGATCACAGACATGCGCACAAGGCTAACCGGTATGGTTGCGGGCATGTCCAACCCTTCCGTAAACCCCGCGCACTCGTACCACGTTGCGCTTCGGACCATGGCGGACGGGACGCTCAAGCAGGTCAACCCGTTCTCCGGAACGGAGGTGTGGACGGTACCCGGCCGCGGCAACCGTCCGTTGCGCGCAGCTGGCGCCCCTCCGGTGCCACTGTTGCCTGGCGCGTCCGCAGATACCTGTAATTTCTGCGAGGCCCGCAAGCTTCGCACGCCCCCGGAGAAGTCGCGCCTGGTGGCCACCGGCGAGGGGTACGAGATCCTGCGCGACGCCATGCCCGAGGAGTTGGACACCACGGTCGCGGAATTTCGGCGGGTGCCTAACCTGTTCGAGATCGTCTCCTACGACTACTGGCAGAAGAACTACGGCTACGAGATGCCGGACACGCGGCGTGAGCACATGGAGCGCTACCTGGCGGATCCGGCGGGGCGCGAGCATGTGCTTGCGACGGTGCGCACGCGCCTTACGGCCGCTGGGCTGGAAGCGGACCTGCCGGAGCCGGAGCTGCTGCAGTACGCGCCGGCGTATTTCGGCGGCGGGCACGACGTGATCATCGCCCGGCGCCACTTCATCGAGGGCGCGCAACGTTCGGACCAGATCGCTGGCTCAGGCTCGCTCACACCCGAGGAGCACTTCCGCTTCATTGCGTTCACCGTCGATTCGCTGCGCGACCTGGTGGAGCAGCACACCTACGCGCGCTACGTGGTGGTGTTCCAAAACTGGCTCTCCCCCGCCGGCGCCTCGTTCGAGCACCTGCACAAGCAGCTCGTGGCTATCGACGAGCGCGGGGTCAACGCAGAAACCGAAACTGCGAAGCTGCGCCAGAATGTGAACTTGTACAACGACTGGGGTGTCAACCACGCCTTTTACCAAAACCTGGTCATCGCTGAAAACGACCACGCCATCCTCACCGCAGGTGTGGGCCACCGCTACCCCACCATGACCGTGTACTCGAAGTCGCGCGCTAGCGAGCCGTGGCTGCACACGGCCGAGGAAGTCCGCGGCGTGTCCGATCTGTTGCACGCCGCGCACGCCGCCACTGGTGCCGAGGTAGCCACCAACGAGGAGTGGCACTACCGCCCCGTGGACTTAGACGTGCCCATGCCGTGGCGCATCAACCTCAAGTGGCGCATCTCCACCCTCGCCGGCTTCGAGGGCGGCACGCAGATCTACGTGAATACGCTGTCGCCGTTTGACGTGCGCGACCGCGTGACTGCAGCCCTTCGCGCATTGCGTCACGACGGCAACGTGTCCGCCTCCCTCCGCATCGCGGAAGAATGCACCCCGGCGCCGAACCTGTTGCTCTACAACCCGAACCTGGAAAGGTGATCTGTGAGTCCTGTGAGTCCTGTGAGTACTGTCTCTGACATTTTGCGCTCCTATCGCGTCGACGAGGTGTGGCAGCGTCGCCTCTACGAGCTGCTGCACGCCAACCCGGAGCTGTCCATGCAGGAGGAGGAGACGTACAGCCGCCTGATGATGGAGCTGTCCCGCTTCGATTGCGAAGTGGTCGCCCCCATTGGCAAGTTCGGCATCTGCGCCGTATTCCGCAATGGAGATGGACCGACCGTGCTGCACCGCGCGGACTTCGACGGCCTGCCGGTGGCCGAGCAGACAGGCGCGCCGTACGCGTCCCACAAAGTGGTGAAAACCACCGACGGCCAAACCGTTGGCACCATGCACGCCTGCGGGCACGACATCCACACCACCGCGCTGCTGAGCATGTGCGACTTCCTTGACAACACGCGCCAGCACTGGTCGGGTACGTTCATTGCGCTGTTCCAGCCAGGCGAGGAAATCGGTGCCGGTGCGCAAGACATGGCCGACAACGGCCTGACGGACAAGGTGCCCACCCCCGACGTGGTCTTCGGGCAGCATGTCATGCCCGGCCGCGCCGGCGAGGTCATGTCGAAGCCCGGCCCGCAGTTCGCGGCGTGCGATTCCATCCGCATCCGTATCCCCGGCCGAGCCGCCCACGGCTCCATGCCGCACAACGCCATCGATCCGACCTACACCGCCGCAATGATCATGACGCGGCTGCAAGCCATCGTGGGCCGGGAGGTGGATCCGGCAGACTTTGCCGTGGTCACCGTGGCTAGCATGCACGCCGGCACCACAAACAACATCATCCCAGGTGAGGCGGAACTTGTGCTGAACTGCCGCTTCTACTCCGATAAGGTCAAGGCGAAGGTGTACTCCGCCATCAAGCGCGTGGTCCACGCCGAAGTTTTGGCGTCGGGCTCGCTGGACCAGGCCATGCTCAGCTTCTTCGCCCACGGCGAGCTGCTGGACAACGACGAAACCGTGTTCGCCCGGGTGCGCGAGCAGTTCGACCAGGTCTTCGGGCACGAGTCTGTCACCGCCGACCCGAAAACCGTCTCGGAGGATTTCCCCGTCATCGGCCAGGCCTTCGGCGCGCCGTACTTTTTCTGGCTCATCGGCTGCACCCCGCACGAGGTGTGGGACAAGGCGGTGGCTGAAGATCGCGGGGGCGAGGACGTGCCGGTCAATCACATGTCCACTTTCCTGCCCGAATACGAGCCGACGATCTCTGCTGCGACCCGTGCCGGCCTGACGGCAGTACTGACTTACCTGGGCAAGTAGGGCGGCCCCCACGCGCACGTTGTAGACACGCGGTATAGCAGCCCACCGCACGTCGCTATACCGCGTGGAAAATCGCTCTCCGTTTCCCCTGCTCACCTGTCTACACATTCGTAATTCGGGCTCTTGTGGTCTAGTAGCCGCCCCCGCCTACTAGACGGCAAGCAAAAAGGGCCCGCGCAGCGCGCGCCAGCTGACACTCACCCCGACGCGCCGGTACGCTCGGGGCACATGACTGCCACCACACCAGCATTCGAGCAGACCGTCGCAGGACACGTCCGTGCATTCTCCGGCCGCGCGCCGAAGGACTCCACGGTGAAGAAGTTCTGGACGGGCTTGTCCGCCGCCACCGTCGAGCAGTTCGCAGACAACTGGGCGAACACCCGCAACACCTACAAGAAGTCCCGGCGCGCCGCGTACTTCTCGGCGGAGTTCCTGGAGGGTAGGGCGCTGCTGAATAACCTGACCAACCTTGGGCTCGTCGATAAGGCGGAGGCTATTGCGAAAGACAACGGCTTCGAGCTTTCGGACGTGCTGGAGGCCGAGCACGACGCCGCGCTGGGCAACGGCGGCCTGGGTCGCCTCGCCGCCTGTTTCCTGGATTCCGCCGCCACGCAGGACTACCCGCTGACCGGCTACGGCCTGCTGTACCGTTACGGCCTGTTCCGCCAAGAGTTCGAGGACGGCTTCCAGCGCGAGCACCCGGACGCCTGGAAGGAGTCGTTCTACCCCTTCATCATCCGCCGTGGCTCCGAGCAGCGCATCGTGCGCTTCGACGACATGCACGTGCGCGCCATCCCCTACGACATGCCGATTACCGGCTACGGCACGGACAACGTGGGCACGCTGCGCCTGTGGGACGCCTCCCCGATTGCGGAGTTCGACTACGACGCGTTCAACTCCCAGCGTTTCGCCGACGCGATTTTGGAGCGCGAGGCCGTCCACGACATCACGCGCGTGCTCTACCCCAACGACTCCACTTACGCCGGCAAGCTGTTGCGCGTGCGCCAGCAGTACTTCTTCTGCTCCGCCTCGCTGCAGGAGCTGATCAGCGACTACGTCGACGCCCACGGCGACGACCTGCGCGAGTTCCACAAGTACAACTCCATCCAGCTCAACGACACCCACCCGGTGCTAGGCATCCCGGAGCTCATGCGCCTGCTCATGGACGAGCACGGCCTGGGCTGGAACGAAGCGTGGGAGGTGACCACCCACACGTTCGCCTACACCAACCACACGGTGCTGCAAGAGGCGCTGGAAACGTGGGAGGAATCCATCTTCAAGCAGCTGTTCTGGCGCATCTGGGAGATCGTCGAAGAGATCGACCGCCGCTACCGCCTGGACATGGAGTCCCGCGGCATCGATGCCGAGACCGCCCACCACTACTCCCCCGTCCACGACGGGCGTGTGCACATGGCGTGGATCGCCTGCTACGCCTCCTACTCCGTCAACGGTGTGGCGGCGCTGCACACCGACATCATCAAACGCAACACCCTCGGTTTCTGGCACGGCCTCTACCCGGAGCGCTTCAACAACAAGACCAACGGCGTGACCCCGCGCCGCTGGCTGCGCATGTGCAACCCGCGTTTAAGCGAGCTTCTGGACCGCCTCGCGGGCTCCGACGAGTGGGTCACCGACCTGTCCAAGCTGCAGGAGCTGCGCCCGCTTATCGACGACCCGGAGGTCCTCCACGACCTGCGCGAGATCAAAGCCGCCAACAAACGCAACTTCGCCGAGTGGATCGCGGAGCGCCAGGGCGTGGAGATCGACCCGGACTCGATCTTCGACACCCAGATTAAGCGCCTCCACGAGTACAAACGCCAGCTGATGAACGCGCTGTACATCCTGGACCTGTACTTCCGCATCACCGTCGACGGCGAGCAGGACGTGCCGAAGCGCACCTTCATTTTCGGCGCGAAGGCCGCGCCGGGCTACGTCACCGCCAAGGGCATTATCAAGCTCATCAACACCATCGCGGAGCTGGTGAACAACGATCCGGTGGCGTCCAAGTACATCCACGTGGTGTTCGTGGAGAACTACAACGTCTCCCCTGCCGAGCAGATCATCCCGGCCACGGACGTCTCCGAGCAGATCTCCACCGCCGGAAAGGAGGCCTCGGGCACCTCGAACATGAAGTTCATGATGAACGGCGCGCTGACCCTGGGCACCATGGACGGCGCGAACGTGGAGATCGTCGACGCCGTGGGCGAAGACAACGCCTACATCTTCGGCGCGCGCGAAGAAGAGCTGCCGGAGCTGAAGGCGCACTACAACCCGCGCCAGGTTGCGGAGCAAACGCCGGGGCTGATGCGCGCGCTCGACGCGCTTGTGGACGGCACCTTGGACGACCGCGGCACTGGCGCCTTCCACGACATCCGCGCCTCGCTTCTGGACGACAACGGCTACGGCGAGCAGGATGTCTACTACGTGCTCGGCGACTTCGCGGACTTCCGCGAGGCCCGCGACCGGATGGCGAACGACTACTACGCCGACCCGGACGAGTGGGCCCGCAAGTGCTGGATCAACATCTGCGAATCCGGCCGCTTCTCCTCCGACCGCACCATCCGCGACTACGCCGAGGATGTGTGGAAGATCGAGCCCACCCCGATCAATTAACTAGTCGCGCACCATGCGCTTCAAAGTGATGCCGTCACCCGCGTGGTGCGTTTCCTCGCCGTCGAAGCGGTAGCCGTGTTTGCGGTAAAACGCCTGGGCGCGCTCGTTGAACTCGGCCACCCACAAAAACGCGGGTTCGCCGGGGTGCACGACTGCGTCCATGAGACGCGGGGCGATACCTGATCCGGCCGCCTCCGCCAGCAGGTAGAGGTTGCGCAGCTCGGTCCGCTCGCCGTGCTCGCCTCCTGGGATACCATACGCCATCCCCACTGGGCGGCCATCCACCTCCGCGAGGTAAACCCGGCCGTCCGGCCGCTGGAAGTATTCGGCCCACTCTCGTTCGAGCGGCCCGTGGTCGTTCAAGACCGCATCAGGGATGTGTCCGCGGAAGGTCTCGGCGCGTGAACGGTTGTGCACGTCGGCGACAGTGGCGGCGTCTTTCGCGCCGGCGGGCCGGATGGTGGCGTTCATGCGCGTTAACGCTATACGATTCCACGGCGATGATCCTGCTCATTGACAATTACGATTCGTACACGTTCAACCTCGCCCACCTCATCGCGGAGGCGTCCGGGCGCGAACCGCTCGTCGTCCCCGCGGGCGAAGCTGCGGACCTACCGGAGCGTGTGCGCGCCGGGGAATTCAGCCACGTGGTCATCTCCCCCGGCCCCGGCACCCCGGAGCGCGAGGAGGACTTCGGCGCGTCGCGCCGCGTGATCCAGGCCGCCGCTGACGCGGACATCCCGCTGCTCGGCGTCTGCCTCGGCCACCAAGGGCTGGGCCTGCTCGCCGGCGGGCGCGTTGACCGCGCCCCGGAGCCGCGCCACGGGTTCGTCTCCACCATCACCCATTCCGGAGAAGGCATCTTTGCCGGCATTCCGCAGGACTTCGAGGTGGTGCGCTACCACTCGCTGCACGTGGAGGAGCACCCCGGCATCACCGTCCACGCCCGCAGCGAAGACGGGGTGATCCAGGCGCTCAAAGTCGACGGCCTGAATCACTGGGGCGTGCAGTTCCACCCCGAATCCGTGCTCACCCAACACGGGGCGGCGATCCTGCGCAACTTCCTGGGCGGCTGGCATCTCCTCCACCGCGAGGTGCCCGGCGCGCTCGACTGCCAGCGCGTGTTTCACGCCATCCGCGAAGACGGCAACGACGCGTTCTTTCTCGACTCCGCCGATTCTCGCGGGCGCTTTTCCATCCTCGGCGACACCGCAGGGCCGCTTTCGCGCTCCACCCGCTATTCGCTTGACGACGGCGACATTCTGGACACCCTCGAGCAGGAGCTATCCACGCCGCTCTATGGCGCACCGGACCTGCCGTTTAGCGGCGGGTGGATCGGCTACCTGGGCTACGAGTGCGCGCAGCTAACTTTGCCGATCACGCTGCGCCACCGCTCGCCGTACCCGGACGCCTACTTTGTCCGGCCGCAGTCGTTCATCGTCTACGACCATGCTGCCGAGGTGGCTCACCTATGCGCGCTGGCAGGCGAGGGTTCCGCAGAGCTCCTCGCACGGCTGGGCGACAAGCTGAGCGGAGCCGAGGAAGCGGAAGGGGCGCGGATAGGCGAGGGCACGTGGAGCAACCCCGACTACCTAGGCAGCATCGAGCGGGTCCAGGAGCTGCTGCGCGCGGGTGAGAGCTACGAGGTGTGCCTGACCGACACCTACACCGCCGCCGCCACAGGCGATCTCTACCCCGCACTGCGCGAACACAATCCCGCCCCCTACGCCGCGCACCTGGTTTTCAACGGCGTGGAGGTCGCCAGCGCCTCGCCCGAGCGCTTCCTCACCGTGCGCGGGCGCGAAGTTGAAGCGAAGCCGATCAAGGGCACCGTCGCCGCCGATGAGGACCCGGCGCTGCTAGCGGATGAAAAGACGCGTGCGGAGAACCTGATGATCGTGGACCTGCTACGCAATGACCTTTCCCGCGTCTGCGACCCAGGCACCGTCCGCGTGCCGGCCCTCATGCAGGTGGAAAGCTACGCGACGTTGCACCAGCTCGTCTCCACCATCACCGGCCGCCTGCGCGAGGGGCGCACCGCCATTGACGCTGTGCGCGCGACCTTCCCGCCCGGCTCCATGACCGGCGCGCCGAAGCTTCGCACGTGGGAGATCATCGACAGGCTCGAGACCTCCCCGCGCGGCGTGTACTCCGGCGCGTTGGGGTATTTCGGTTTCGACGGCCGGGCGGACCTGTCGGTGGTCATCCGGACCGCGGTGCGCGCCGGCGACACCGTGACTGTGGGCGCCGGGGGCGCGATCGTGCTGGCCTCCGACCCAAAGGCCGAGCTCGCCGAGCGCAACCTCAAGGCGCAGTCGGTGCTGGGAGCCTTCGATGCGTAGGTACGTCTGGCGCGGCGACTTCGTCCCGCGCGATCTCCCCGACGGGCCCCTCGATGTCGCTGACTCCTGGCGCCACTCGTCTGGGCGCACCAACGGCCTGGGGCTGCACCTCGCGCGTTTTGCTCGCTCGGCTGGGCCGCTGCCCGAAGGCTTCGTCGATAAGCTCATGCCGCTTTTGCAGGAGGGCGAGTTATTTCCCCGCATCGCGCTGTCGCAAGGACAATTGCTTCTCGACGTCCGCCCCGCCCCTTCTCCTCGCCCCACCACTGCCCTGACCTATGCGCCTGCCCCCGACCCGCGAACCCAGCCCGAGGTCAAAGGCCCCGACTTCGCCGCGTTTTCCGCATACCGTTCGCGGTATCAGGCCGACGGCACGGACGACACGGTGATCGTCGGTAGGCACGGCGCCATGCTGGAGACCACCACCGGCGCGCTCGCAATGTGGGATGGTGACACCCTCTGCGTTCCCGACGGCGTGTGGCTGCAGAGCGTGACATTGCACCAGGTTGTTGCGCGGGCTCAGCGGCTAGGCATTCGCGTGGAGCGGCGTCGGCTCAAACCCGAACTCGCCACCGAGCACCCGCTGTGGTTCCTCAACTCCCTGCACGGCATCAGCCCGGTGCGCGAACTCCACGTTGGCGACACCGTGGTCGCGCCCCCGGCACACCCTTGTTTCGACGAGTGGCGCGATTGGTGGTGGGGCGGCTTCGCGGTCGAATTACCGGGCTCTGGCTTGAGCAGTACCGCTGCTACCACCTCGACCAAGACATTCCGACAGAGTTAAGCCCACCAGACGAGGACATCGACCACGACGCCGAAGAATCGGAAACGCCAACCGCCGGGCTCAAAAACTATGCAGCCGCATAGTGGAATCGGCCCCGGAGACTATGCAGCTGCATAGTCCCCACTTACAGCAACCTACGCTGATCGCTCCGCCAGCACCTTTCCGGTGGCGGTGTCGCGCCCGGCCAGCTCGGCTGGGGAGCCGGTAGCGACGATCTGCCCGCCGTCGGCACCGGCGCCCGGGCCCATCTCAATCACGCGGTCAGCTTGCGCGATCACGGAGAGGTCGTGCTCGACCACGATCACGGTCTGCCCCGCGTCGACAAGGCTGTTAAGTTCCTTGGTCAGCAGCGCGACATCGGCCGGGTGCAGCCCGGTGGTCGGCTCGTCCAGCAGGTACACGGTGTGGCCCCGGCGCGAGTTGCGGGAGCGCTGCAGCTCAGTGGCCAGCTTGATGCGCTGCGCCTCGCCGCCGGAAAGCTCCGGCGCGCCCTGTCCCAGCCGCAGGTAGCCCAGCCCCACCGCTTGCAGGGTTTCCACAGCACGCAGGATCTTCGGCTCGTCAGTGAACACGTCCGCGGCCTCGTCGACGGTAAGGTCGAGCACCTGCGCGATATTGAATCCCTCCCAGGTCACCTCCAACGTCTCGTCGTTGTAGCGCGCACCGCCGCAGTCCGGGCAGGTGGTGTAGGAGCCGGGCAGGAACACCAGCTCAACCTCGATCTTGCCGGCGCCGCCGCAGATTGGGCACTGGCCTTGCTTCACGTTGTAGGAAAAGCGCGACACGGTCCACTTGCGGCGCTTCGCCTCGCCGGTGCCGGCGAACAGCTTGCGCACGCCGTCGAAGAGCCCGGTGTACGTCGCCAGCGTTGAGCGCGGCGTGCGCCCGATGGGTTTCTGGGTGATCTGCACCACGCGGCTGACAGCATCGAAGCCTTCTTGCTTATCGACGTTCCATCCGGCCTCCCCCGCCCCAGCGCCGTCCGCCGCGTCATCGTCCTCCTCGACAACGGTGGACGTCGCCTCCCGCAACACACTGGCGAGCACGGTGCTCACCAGCGTGGACTTACCGGAGCCGGACACGCCCGCCACAGCGGTGAACTGACCCATTCCAAACGACACGTCCAGACCGTCGATAGAGCGAGCCTGCACGCCGTAAAGGGAGAGGTGTCCGGTGGCGGACCGTGGGTCGTCGTTCAGCGACAGCGCCCGGTTGGCAAGGGCGCGCGCCGTCGGCGCATCACCGGTGTACTCGCTGGTGGGGCCCGCATACACCACCTCGCCGCCGCGTTCGCCGGCGAGCGGACCGACGTCGACCAGGTAATCAGTCTGGGCGACCAGTTCCATGTCGTGCTCGACTAGGAGTACGGAGTTGCCGGCGTCGATGAACCGGCGACATATCTCCAAAACCGCGCCGCGCTCGGAGGGGTGCAGGCCGGCGGAAGGCTCGTCAAGCACGTACGCCACGCCGAAGAGACCGGAACGCAGCTGGGCGGACAGCCGGATGCGCTGCAGCTCACCGGCGGACAACGTCGGCGCGGGACGATCCAGGCTTAAGTGCGCAAGGCCCAAATCGAGCGCGGACTGCAGTGCGGGCAGGATCTGCTTGAGCAGCAGGTCTTCTGCCGTGCCCTCCTTCGGTTCCTGCGCGGCGAGCAACTCGTAGACCTGATCCAGGGGCAGGGCGCCGAGCTCGTCGATAGGCATCCCTGTGTAGGTCACCTCGAGCGCCTCTGGGTTGAGGCGGCGGCCGTGGCAGGTCTCGCACACGCGCGACTCCATGTAGGACAGCACACGCTTTCGCAGCGTCTCCGAGTTCGTCTCAGCGAGCGTGTTGGTCAGGTACGACGCCACCGAGCGCCATGTGCCTTTGTAATTGCGCTGGATCTGGTCCTCGCCGCGCAGGGGCTTGACGGTGACCACGGGGCGCTCCTCGGTGAACAGGATCCACTCGCGGTCTTGCTTAGGCAGGTCCTGCCAGGGCGAATCCAGGTCGTAGCCCAGCGTTGCCAGGATGTCGTGGAAGTTTTTGCCCGCCCACGCGCCCGGCCAGGCCTGGATAGCGCCGTCCTCGATGGACAGCGTCGGATCCGGCACCATCGATTCCTCGGTCGGCTCGTGCACCACGCCGGTGCCCTGGCAGGTCGGGCACATGCCCTCGGGCGTGTTCGGGGAAAATGAGTCGGAGTACAGACCCTTCGGGTTGTCGCCTGCGCGCGAGTACAGCAAGCGGATGCTGTTGGACAGCGCTGAAACCGTGCCCACGGTCGAGCGCGCGCCGCCGCCGGAGGTGGACTGCTCCAGCGCCACCGTCGGCGGCAGGCCCTCCACGGAACCAACCTGCGGGTCCACCGCAGACCCAATAAGCCTGCGGGCAAACGGCGCGACCGACTCCAGGTAGCGCCGCTGGCCTTCGCCGTGGATAGTGCCGAACGCCAGAGAAGACTTACCAGAGCCGGACACCCCGGTCACCGCCACAAGCGTGCCGCGCGGGATGTCCACATCCACGTTGCGGAGGTTGTGCAGGTGGGCGTCTCGAACCTTGATACCAGTCATGGCACCCAGCGTAGGCCCCGCCGAACTACTGCCGGCTGCGGGTGTCCTCGCCCAGCTGGTGCACGTGGATAGTGTTCGTCGTGCCCGCTACCCCAGGCGGGGTGCCGGCAACCACAACCATGGTGTCGCCCTCGTTGTACTGCTCCATAGCGAGCAACTGGCGGTCCACCACCTTGATCATGTCGTCGGTGCTGTGGACCTGCTCGCACAGGAACGTCTCCGCGCCCCACGTCATGGCCAGCTGCGAGCGCACTTGCTGGACTGGCGTGAACACCAGCAGCGGCAGTTCCGGGTGCAGGCGAGCCACGCGACGAGCCGTGTCACCGGAGGTGGTGAAGGTGACAATGGCCCGGGCGTTCAGGCGGTCCGCAATGTCGTTGGCGGAGTAGGACACCACGCCGCGCTTCGTGCGTGGAATGTGGTTGAGTGGCGGCACGTCCCCCATAGTCTCAGCGGAACGCACGATGCGACTCATGGTGCGCACCACGTTGTGCGGGTCCACGCCCACGGACGTCTCGCCGGAGAGCATGACCGCATCAGCGCCGTCGAGCACCGCGTTCGCCACATCGGAGGCCTCGGCACGGGTCGGCCGGGAGTTCTCGATCATGGAATCGAGCATTTGCGTAGCCACGATCACCGGCTTCGCGTTCTCGCGCGCAATCTGGATCACGCGCTTTTGCACCGCCGGCACCTGCTCGAGCGGGATCTCGACGCCGAGGTCGCCGCGCGCGACCATCACAGCATCAAACGCCAGGATGATGGATTCAAGCGCGTCGACAGCTTCGGGCTTTTCAAGCTTCGCCACCACGGGCACCCGCCGACCAACCTCATCCATGATCTCGTGCACGAGCTCGACATCCGCCGGGGAGCGCACGAACGACAGCGCGATGATGTCCACGCCCAGACGCAGGGCAAAGCGCAGGTCCTCTTTGTCCTTTTCACTCAGCGCTGGCACGGAGATGTCCATGCCCGGCAGGGAAACGCCCTTGTTGTTGGACACTGGGCCGCCCTCGGTGACGCGGCAGACCACATCGTTGCCCTCTACTTGGGTGCAGACAAGCCCTACCTTGCCGTCGTCCACCAACAGCCTGTCGCCCGGCTTCGCGTCTAGCGCAAGCTGCTTGTAGGTGGTGGACACGCGGTCGTGCGTGCCCTCCACGTCATCGACGGTGATACGGACAGTCTCGCCCGTCTCCCAGTAGGTTTTCCCGTCGCCCTCGAAACGGCCGAGGCGGATCTTCGGTCCCTGCAAGTCCGCGAGAATACCCACCGCGTGACCGGTCTCGTCGGTCGCCTCGCGGACCCAACGGTAATTCTGCTCGTGGTCCGGGTAGTCCCCATGCGAGAAGTTCAGCCGCGCCACATCCATACCATCGCGCACCAGCCCGAGAATCGCCTCCTTGCTGGCCACAGCCGGGCCGAGAGTGCAGACGATCTTTGTCCTTCTATCCACGTGTACCAACCTCACCTTCGTCGGTTTCTTGCGCGTCATTCACCGCCACACGGTACCCGCGATCTCCAGAGCCCGCCGTGGATGAACGGTTGTACTCCGGGTCCACTTCTTCCGGGGTTTCCCTGCCCTTGCGCAGCATGAGGAAGATAACCACTGCTGTGATGAACAAGATCGCCGAAACCCAGGTGTTCACGCGCAGGCCGAGGATGAGGTTCGCCTCGTCGCGGCGCATAAATTCAATGAAAAAGCGGCCGAGCGTGTAGCCCGCCACGTACAACCAGAACACCCGGCCGTGACCGAGCCGGAAACGGCGGTCAGCCCAGATGAGCACGAAAAATACCGCCACGTTCCAGATCAACTCGTAGAGAAACGTGGGGTGCACGCTCGCGATGACTTCACCGGTGGATCTGCCGGTGAGCGGGGCGTACTGGCCGGCCTCGTTCACGCGGTAGTAGATGTCTAGCGCCCACGGCACGTCCGTCTCCGCGCCGTAGAGTTCCTGGTTGAAGTAGTTGCCCAACCTGCCAATGCCCTGGGCGAGGATGACGCTCGGCGCGACCGCGTCGGCAAACGGCGCCATCGGCAGTCCCTTGCGGCGCATCATCACCCACACCGCGAGAGCACCGAGCGTGACCGCTCCAATGATGCCCAAGCCACCAGCCGTAATATTGAAGGCCTGCCAGGGGTTTTTCCCCTCCCCAAAGTATTTCTGATGGTCCGTAATCACGTGGTACAGCCGCCCGCCGATAATGCCAGCGGGGATGATTACCAGCGCCGCGTCCCACACCGTTTCCGGGTTGCCGCCGCGCGCGCTGTAGCGGCGCAGCGACACAGCCATAGCAACGATGATGCCGGCGATAATGCACAGGGCGTAGGCGCGGATCGGAATGGGCCCCAAGTACCAGACGCCTTGCGGCGGCGACGGGATGTTGGCCAAGTTCAGCATTTGCACGCAAAACAGTGTGCCATCTAGTGCCGGGAGGGGCACGCGGGGTGCTGCCCCGCTGTGGCCAACGAGCGGGTGGCCGAAAGCACGTCGCCGGCTGCCATGACAGCTTCGGCCGCAAGGACAGCGTCCGCGCCGCAGGACGCGGCATCGATGAGGTCCCGGGGTGTGGCCACACCGCCGAGACTGATCTTGATCACTTCGCTGGGCAAACCCGGTGCGATCTCCGCAAATGCGTTTCGGTTCAGGTCGTTGGTGTCGAAGGTCCAGGAATTCACCGCCACCACGCTCACCCCGGCGCGTAACGCCCGATCAGCCTCCTCGGGGGTGCGAACTTCCGCCACAGCCACCATGCCGAGCGACTCAGCTCGGTCCACCAAAGCCTCGAGCCTGTGCTGGTCCAGGATGCCAACCTGCAGCGGCAGCGCATCCGCCCCGTAGCAACGCGCCTCGTGGATCTGGTACGGGTCGACGATGACATCGCGGCACACCATCGGCAGCTCTACCGCAGCCCGCGCTTCGGCCATATCCGCCAGGGAACCGTCGAAGCGCAACCGCTCCGTCTGGCAGGCAATGAGGTGGGCACCACCGGCCTCGATGTCTCGGGCAAGCGCCTCCACCGGTACGTAACCGGCCCCGGTAGGGCCGAAGACGGGGGAATTGCGTTTAATCTCCACGATGACGCTGCAACCGTGACGCAAAAGCGCCGCCCGGGCATCCCGGGTCGGCGCCATGTCGCGGGAACGAGCCTTGATGTCTTGGAATGGCACGGCGGCCTCCCGCTTCGCAACGTCGCGAAGCACACCAGCGACGACGTCGTTGAGCGTGCCCGGTGCCGGCATGGCTACCTCCCAGTTGCAAGGGGCCTGTCAAAGCTAAGGCTAGCCGGTGGGCTACGGGGAGCGGAAATCCCGCCCTGCGCCGTTGGAAGGGTCGGTCGGATCGATATCGGCACTGATAGCGTCCCAAAGCACACGTCCGGACTGGGGATCCTCCTCCAAGTCGTCGCGGACCTTTTCCCGCCGCACAGCTTCTTTTTCGTACTTGTTCTGCCGCGGCGAGTCCGTGCCGGGGCGCACAAGAAGCACGAGCGCGCCGAGCACGCCAAGCATCGCGGCGAGCAGCGTAAGCGCTGGCCCTAACGGTTGTGTCGTGACCGAGGTGATCTCCGCCCACTCGGCCACGGCCGGGGCCGAATTCGACCGCTGCGCCTGGTCCGCGCCTGCAGTGAGCAACGTGCGCACACGCTCACTGTCGGCACCTGAGACAAGCAGCCTGGCCGCGGGGACGGCGAGGCCGATCGAGGCTGCGGCGCAGATTCCGCCCACGATTCTCCGGCCCACGCGCCGCAGCGCGAACGCGGCCACCATCCCGGCGAGCAGAAGGACGGCAACGGCCGAGGTTTCGGTGGACCAGTCGGTGCCGTTGACGGCCGCGGTGCCGCCGCCTGAGATGTCGTCGCTGTACTGCGCACTCACCCATTCCAGGCGAGACGCGATCCAGGTCAGTGCGCCGGATACCCCGAGTAGCGCCGCGCCGGCGCGGGCTGGCCCTTTGCCGTGCTTGTCCTGGGATTTGACTTCAATTGCCATCTATTCCTCCTCGCCCGTTCGGGCTTGCACTGACTCGATGGCACGCATGACTGCCGCGTGCGCGGCCGGATTGCCCACTACCGCACCGGTTTTCCCTGGCTCCCACCGGGAGCCGTCACCCGCCGTGGCCACAGCTCCTGCGCTTCGAGCCAGCAAAATCCCCGCGGCGTTGTCCCACACATGCGGGGAGAAACTCACTGCCGCTTGGTAAATCCCCTGCGCGGCAAACGCAAGATCGACGCCCACCGAACCGCTGATACGCGGCCGCAGCCCAACCCGGGTGAGCTCCCCCGCAAGCTCCACACGCTGGTTCGACGGCATACGTAGGCGGTCCCGTGAAAATACAGACCCTATCCCCACGTGCGGTGCGGCAGCGGTTGCAGTCCCCACCCGCGGCAACGGTTCGCCGTTGAGGTGCACCGGTTGGCCGTCGAGAGCAGTCAGACGCATGTTCAGCAACGGGGCGTCCACCACGGCAACTGCGGGCTGGCATTCGAGCAGCAGTGTGACCAGAATTGCGCAGTTGGGGTTGCCGGCTGAGTAGTTGGACGTGCCGTCAATCGGGTCAACCACCCAGCAGGCCTCCTGGCTGAGCTGCCCTCCGTGCTCTTCGCCGAAAACGTCGATCCCAGTTGAGCCGGTGAGTTCAGTTCGGAGCAACTCCTCCACAGCCAAGTCAGCGGCCGTAGCGAAGTCGCCCGGCCCCTTGTGCAGCGCGGGCGCAGCCCCGAGCTCGTTGAGAAAAATCTCGCGTGCGGCGCTGACTGCGGACTCTGCAGCCTGCAAACTCCCCGTCACATCCGTCATGGCGTTTACCCCAGCTGCGCAATCCAGTTGCGTAGCACCGCGGCCCCGGCCTCACCGGAGCGCTCCGGGTGAAAACGCACCGCCCACAGTGGGCCGTTTTCCACGCCCGCCAGCACCGGCATGCCCTCCGCCCAGCTCAACTTCGGGTAGGCGATGAACTCGTCTTCCGCGAGTTCAAAATTGCTCACCCCAGTGTGGGCGTCGAACACAAATTCCGCGTCGCCAGCGAGCATCGCGGACCCCTCCGCCGCGGCTACGGTAGCTCTGCTCACAGGAGCGGCGAGCTTATCGACGCCTCCCGGCCACTCCCCGAACCCGGCTTCCTCTTTCGGGCCCCGCTCGAACAAGGCGTCCATGGCTGCCCCGACCGCAAGTACCGGGCGAGATCCGGCGAGACGCTGGCCGACCACACGATCTGCCTGAGACGCGAGCAGCGCCCGCAGTGCCACTGCAGTGTCGCCGCTGGCGGCGACCACCATGCCGTCCGCTGTCGCAGCCTCTGCAGGGTTTGTGGTCACCGACACATTCGCGCCTAGCGCACTGAGTGCGGCGTGCACCTCCCGCACGCAGGGGTCTTTTCCCGCGAAAGCGTCAAAGACGGCAACCGTGGGTGCAGCCGTAGTGTCAATTGCGTCGCTCATAAGTGCGTAGTCTAGCCACCGTCACAACTAGCGGCCCTGGCGCGGGTAACGGCGCGGTGCCTGCACGGCCTTGAGGCGGGCGGAGAGGTTGTTCACCTCCACAACACGGTGCCGGCCCAGCTGGCGGTCGAGCAGCGTGATAGCCAAACCGATGGTGATCACTCCGGACGCGACGCCGAATACTGGGGCGAAAGCCATTTGGGCTACCAGCATGCCGTAGAACGTAGAGCCCAATCCGGTGCCGCCGTCGAAACCGATGTTCCAGATCGCGGACGCCTCCGATGTCTTGTGGCGCGGCAAACGGTAGAACAACAGCGTCAACGCCTCGTTTTGCACCCCACCGAAACCGGCGCCGTAGAACAGCGCGGCAATGAGCATCGTCCACGCAGGCAGCTGCATCGCCAAGATGATGGCCATCAGCGCCACACCAATGGCTGCGGTGATCTGGAACGGAATGAGCACGGTCCCTGGGTAGCCGCGGCGGTCCATGATGCGGCCGGCGATGTAGCGCGAGATCATTGCTGCGAAGTTGAGCACGCCAAGCATGACGCCGGCGAGCGCGGCACCCGAGACCGGGTCGAGCTCGCGCATGGACACCGGGAGGAAGTTCGTGATGGCGCCGTAGGCGGTGGTGACGAACATCAGCGCCAATGCCGGCACGAGCGCAAGGTGCCACATGGGCACCCGCACGCTTTGCGACGTCTCCGTGTCCGGCTCTGGCGGCGGAATTGTCGGAATGGCCAGGCACGCCACCAGCGATACCGCGCCGATTGCCGTGGCGATCATATACACCGCGTCGTAGCCGATCATTTGCACCAAGGCCAAGCCCGACGGGAGCGCGACCATTTGCGCAAGCCCCACTACCACGCCGAAGATGCCGGTTGCGCTGCCTAAGAGCCGCAGCGGCACCAGCTCCGCGATGATTGCCGCCTCGGCCACCGACAGTGCACCGAAGCCGATCCCGCGGATGGCACTGACGGTGAGCAGGGGCGTGGCCCCCATACCAATCATGTATCCGAGGGCGGGGATGCCCAGGAGCAGCGAAGAAATCGCCATCACCCAGCGGTACCCGATCGTCTTCAGCGCTTTCGGCGTGAAGATTTGGGTGATAACCGTGGCCAGCATAAACACGCCAGTAGACAGCCCAGCCAGCGAGGCCGGCTGCTGCGCGTCAATCACGGCGGTGGGCACCACCGGGAGCAGCAGCGCCCACGCCGCGAACGCCGCGGCGACCGCGACGAGCACGGGAATCAGCCCTCGCGCGCGCCAGACGTTGGTCAGCGACTCAACCTCGGAGCGGCTCAGCGGCGCAGTGGACCATGCCATGTCACATCACCTCCACGAGGGTGAGCGCCGCAAAGATTACGGCCATGACCGCCAGAAGCGCCAGTACCCCGGTCACCGCGCGCGATGCCCCGCGTTGGTAGCTGGACCACACTCCACCGACGAGAAGCCCCGCCAGAAGGCTGAGCACAACCACCAAGATCGGGTTCCCGACAGCGGACACCGCAACGACCTCCTTCATAACCGACTCAAACCAGCCGACATTGTAGACGTTGCAGGCGCTGCGCAGGATTCCACCGGCAACTCTTCGCCATCGGGCGCTATGCTCGCCCTATGGGAAAGCACGCCGCCCCCGCTGAAGACCAGCGCCCGACCGAGGTCACTCTCGATCGCGTCGCCGTCCTGCTGGAAGGGCTCGGGCTCGAGCCCTTGGCTGGCCCGGACCGTCTTGTCATCGGCGCGCACGCGTTTACCGCCGCCGTGTGGGTGGACTACGCCCGTCCCATGTGCCTTGTTGTGGACACCGCGGACCGCATACCCACTGACTTTGAACATTCCACCGCGCTTGCCCGATTCATCAACACGTGGAACCACGACCGCGTTGGACCGGCCGCCTCCTACCGGTTAATAGAATCCGGTGACCTGCGCGTGGGCATGCGCCGCGGGATTCACATCAAGCATGGGCTTAGCGACGACCAGCTGGCCGCCGAACTCATCGACACCCTGGAGCACGCCGCCACGTTCTACCAGCAGGCGCGCGAGCGCTTCCTCGATGCAGGACTTGACCAGCCGCTGCCACCGCAATTGATGCGCAAGCAAGATTCGGACGAGTTGCTTGGGCGCCACCCGTCGTTGCGGCACATGCCCCGTGGCAGCACACACGACATTGGCACCGTGCCGGAGCTGTACGGCGAGGTCGAGGAGGTGCTCAGTCCAGTGGACGTGGAGGACCTGACTGCGGCCTTGGAGCGACTCGACTTCCGCTACGGCGTTGGAGCAGACGACATCATCGCCACGGGTGTCAACGGCGTGGCGTTCGCGTTAACCATCGACGGGCAGCCGGGGACGCGATACGTCCGCGTTACCGGAATGTGGGATACAGGACGCGACGCTCTGGAGGATTTCTTGCCGTTGTGGTTGGTGTGCAACGACGTCAATGAACGCACGTGCGCCACCGCAACCTACCTCCACGAATTCGACGGTCTCATCCACATGCACGCCGAATCCACGATGTTCGCCGGCGAGGGAGCTGCGCCAGCGCAGGTCGTGGAGTTTGTTGTCTCCGCGATGGCCGCCTGTTTGGCCGCCATCGACCATGTCAGCCAACAGGCGTCTGGCCAGTCCGTGGTTGATTGGCCGGGGAGGTCTTAAGCTCCCGGTCATGGGAGTACGCAACGAGGTTTGCGCTCCAATAGACAAACACTGCGCTGAAAGGCCCGACTGCCCAGGCGGCCCCGGGGTTGACAGGCGGCACCATCGTGACCGGCGCTCCGTCCGAAAGGGCGTCCGCCTCAGGAACGGGGTGCAGCAGGCCGACAACCCAGTCACCAAACACGTAGACGCTCAGCACCGCCACGGCACTGACAGCACCGGCCCAAAGCAGCCAACCGGCTCCCCCGCCGACCTTGCCGCGGCGCGCAGCACCGAGGGCGGCAACGGCTAAAGCCAGACCAATCAGTGCGGAGATCAGGGCGAACGTGCCGAATCCCGCGAACTCGACGTTTACCGGGCTGGCTGCCTGATCCACCCGCAACCCGTCGCCCTCCACTTCACCGACGTAGGCGGGGCGCAGCGTCGCCCACGCTCCGCCGCCGACTATCCCCAAAACGCAACCGAGCGCCAGGAGTCCAGCTCCGGCGCTCAGTGCGGGTCTAGTTACTAGTTGCACAGCTTCCAGCGACCGTCTTCCTTCTGGAAGATCATGGTCTGGGTCTCCTCACCCTGATCGTTCTTCACTAGCACGCTGCCGGATGCACGATCCCCGTCGACGCGGACATCGGAAAGGCTGACATCCGTCTTCGGCAGTTCAATGCCCTGGCCCTGTTCTTCGGCGAGGCGGCTCGCCTCATTAATCTGGTCGAGCGTCATGCCCTGGCGCTCAATCTCCTGCATCATCGGCTCGGTGACGGCCTTGCAGGAGTTGTCCAAGATGGTCGGCGTCCAGTCGGCGAAAGAGCCCGGGTTCAAGACGGTGCGAACCGTGTCCTCCATTTCTTTCCGGTCCTTCTCACTGCCCTCTTTGCCGCTGGCTAGCGGCTGGTTTGTGTTCTGGGGCATGCCGTTTTCAAACGGATTGACCAGCGTCGGGGGCTGTTCGCCGTTACCCCCCTGGGCGTTCTGCTGCGACTTCGCGTCCTTCTTGTCTTCCTGCTGCTTGTCCTTCGCGGAGCTCTTCGTCGTGGTCTCCGTCTTCGTCGTTTCCTCCGAATTCTCGGCAGAGGCCTCACTCGACGTGTTTGCTGCGGAAGCGGAAGAGGGGGCCTCTGCGGCGGTGGACAGGCCGCCGGAAGCACCTTCGTCGTCAGACCCACAGGCGGCGAGGGGGAGCACCAGGGCAACCACTGCTGCCGCCACTGTCACGCTCTGTTTCGTTTGCATCTTCACGGTATATCAGTACCTCTCGTCGTCGAACCCGGCCTATCGTTCGGCCCGGGATTACACCTGCGGCCGAGTTTCGGTAACTGCAGTCGCGGTGAAGACCTGTCGGAAATGGTACCAATTAATCACTGTCGCGCCCGTGGGATGCCTATACAAGCCTTCTGGATGGTTTCTGTGAGCCCGCGTAAAGCCTCGCCCTACCCTGGCCGCGTCTATGTTGGAAGAATGCAGTTGACCCGCGGGCGAATTACCGACGCAGCCTTGCGCATCCTGGCAGAGTACGGGCTCGCGGATGTGTCCATGCGCCGTGTAGCCACGGCGCTCGGAGTTGCACCGGGTGCGCTGTACTGGCACTTCGAAAGCAAGCAGGAGCTCATCGCATCTCTCGCCGAGGCGATCGTGCAGCCGCTCTTCGACGACTCTCTGCCAGACCCGGCGCGTTTGAGCAGCGAGCTGCGCGCCGCGGTCCTCGCTGTGCGCGACGGTGCGGAAGTGGTGGTTGCTGCGGTAAGCCAGCCCGGCGCGCGGGTGCAGTTGGATCTGGAGGCTCGGTTCGTGGCTTCGGTTCGGGGGTTGCTGGGCGAAGCGGCGTCGATAGGCAACGCGATGGATAAGGTGCACGCCGGTGCCCGCGGGCTGTTGCATCTGACGCTGGGCAACGCTGCGGTGCACCAATCTGCGGCGCAGCTCGCGCAAGCCACGGGCAGCGCATTCTCTGACGATGACGGCAGCGCAGAGCACGCCGCGGCGGTGGCGTTCTTGCTTGACGGCCTGAAGCGAAGCGAGTGAGGGGGCACTAAACTGTTGCCCCATGAATGACACCATCGTGTGGCCTGGATCCGCATATCCCCTCGGTTCAACGTTTGACGGGGCGGGCACGAACTTTGCACTGTTTTCTGGCATCGCGGAGAAGGTGGAGCTGTGCCTCATCGACGATGAGGGTGCGGAGACCCGCATCCCCCTGGAGGAAGTGGACAACCACGTCTGGCATGCCTACCTCCCGGGTGTGAGCCCCGGGCAGCGCTACGGCTACCGGGTGCACGGCCCGTGGGACCCGAACGACGGCAAGCGCTGCGACCCCAGCAAGCTGCTCGTGGACCCCTACGCACGGGCTTTCGACGGCGAGTTCGACCAGCACTCTTCACTGTTCTCTTACGATGTCCGTGCCGAGGAGCCGGGCACTGGCCGCAATGAGGAGGACTCGCTGGGTCACACCATGCTCTCGGTGGTGATCAACCCGTTCTTCGATTGGGGAGATGACCGCGCGCCGAAAATCCCTGAGGACGAATCGGTGATTTACGAGTGCCACGTGAAAGGGATGACGCAGACGCACCCCGGCATCCCCGAGCAGCTGCGCGGCACCTACGCGGGCATGGCGCACCCGGTGATGGTGGACTACTTGAAGGACTTGGGCGTCACGGCTATTGAACTCCTGCCGGTCCACCAGTTCTTGCAGGATGACCGTTTGCGTGACTTGGGGTTGCGCAATTACTGGGGCTACAACACGTTCGGGTTTTTCGCCCCGGAGCACAATTACGCCTCGTCCTCCGCCCCCGGTGAGGCGGTCGCCGAATTCAAGCAGATGGTGCGCGCGTACCACGAGGCAGGTATCGAGGTCATCCTGGACGTGGTGTACAACCACACCGCGGAGGGCAACCACATGGGCCCCACCATCGCTTTTCGCGGCATCGACAACGAGGCCTACTACCGCCTGGTGGACGGAGACAAATTCCACTACATGGACTACACCGGCACCGGAAACTCCTTTAACGTGCGCTACCCGCACTCGCTGCAGTTGATTATGGATTCGTTGCGGTACTGGGTGACTGACATGCATGTCGACGGCTTCCGCTTCGATCTGGCGTCCACCCTGGCCCGCGAGTTTTCGGACGTGGACCGTTTGGCCACCTTCTTCGACCTGGTGCAGCAAGACCCGGTGGTGAGCCAGGTCAAGCTCATCGCAGAGCCGTGGGACGTGGGCGAAGGCGGCTACCAGGTGGGCAACTTCCCCGCGCTGTGGAGCGAGTGGAACGGCAAGTACCGCGACACCATGCGAGATTTCTGGCGTGGAGAGGATTCCACGCTTGGAGAGTTCGCCTCCCGCTTGACCGGCTCGTCCGATCTCTACCAGCACAACGGGCGCAGGCCCACCGCGTCCATCAACTTCATCACCGCCCATGACGGGTTCACACTGAACGACCTGGTCAGCTACAACGACAAGCACAATGAGGCGAACGGCGAAGACAACCGCGACGGAGAGAGCCATAACCGGTCCTGGAACTGCGGCGCGGAGGGCGAGACGGATGATCCGCAGGTACTGGAGCTCCGTGCCCGCCAGCGCCGCAACTTCCTGACCACGCTGTTGCTCTCCCAGGGCACACCGATGCTCGCACACGGCGACGAGATCGCCCGCACCCAAGGCGGAAACAACAATGTCTACTGCCAGGACAACGAGATCGCTTGGATGGACTGGTCGACGCTGGAGGACGCGGGAGGTCTGCACGATTTCACCCGGCGTCTGATCGGGCTGCGCCGGGACCATCCGGTGTTCCGCCGCCGGCGTTTCCTGGCAGGCGGCGCACTCGGCGACGACGAGCATGGCCGCGAAATTGCGTGGTTGACGCCGGAGGCGGCGCAGATGACGCAGGACGATTGGAACGCGCCGTTCGGCCGAGCGCTCATGGTGTACTTGGATGGCGAGACTATTGCCGAGCCCGATTCGCGCGGGCAGCGCGTGGTGGACGATTCTTTCTTGCTGATGTTTAACGCTCACTTCGAAGACATCGCCTTCACCGTGCCGGGAGCGGAGTTCGGCGACGAGTGGGAGGTAGTGGTGGACACCACCGAGGATGTGGGGATCAGAGAGGACGCAGCCCCGGTCCAGCCGGGCGCTACCGTCAATGTCGGCCAACGCTCAACTGTGGTGCTGCGCCGCACCCAACCACCCGCAGGCGAAACAACGACGGAGGCTAACCAATAATGATCACCGCGCACGGTGCAACGCTGACCGTGACAAACGACGCGCTGGTCCTCACCCCCACCGCACTCGCCGCGTCGTTGAGCGGCACTACCTCGAGCCGCGAAGTGGCCATCGCCGACATCACTGACACAACGTCCGTTCCGGGCGACGCGTGGACGCGCACCCGCGTCGACGTGCAGACGGGTGCTGGCGCCCTGGCCGTCTGGTTCGCCCCCGGCGATACAGAAGGCCCGGCCGAGCTGCTGCAGCTTCTCGACGACGCCAAGCGCGGCGAGGCGCCTGCGGCCGACACGGTCGCGGGCGGTGCCGGCATCCCCGGTTTTTCTTTCGTCGGCTTCGACGTGGAGACCGCGAACCGCCGTTGGGGCTCCATCTGCCAGATCGGCCTGGTCAAAATCATCGACGGTGAAGAGGTCGACCGCGCTTCCTGGTTGTGCAAACCCCCGGCGCCCCTCGCCCAGTTCGAGGAGGGCAACGTCGCCGTCCACGGCATCACGGCCGATGACGTCTCCGATGCGCCCGAAGTGTGCGACCGCATCGGTGAAATGGTCGAGTTCGTCGGCGATTTGCCGCTCGTCGCCCACAACGCCCAGTTCGATGCCTCTGCACTGCGCGACGCCTGCCTCGCATCCGACGTCGACATTCCCCAGATGCTCTTCGCCTGCACCCTCGCGCAGGCCCGCGCCACCAAACTGGATGTGCCGAACCACCGCCTGCCCACCCTCGCAGAACACTTTGGGGTGGAGTTAGACAACCACCACGACGCGTGCGAGGACGCCGCCGCGTGCGCGGGTGTGATGGTGGGTTTGGCGCGGGAAGCCGGACACACCGGCAGTCTCATGAGTTTTGTGCACGACTCGGGGTTTACCCTCGGCTCTATCGACGAAGCCCGCGTGACGCCCGTGTTGCGGGATCGCTCTGGCGCCGGACGAGCCACGCAAGCGGAACAAGCCGCGCAGGGCGGTGTGGCAGCGGCGGTGAAGGCCACCGCGGCGCCGCGCGGATCCAATCAGGCGGGTCCAGCGAAGCGGGCGTCGCAAAGCGCAAGCCCTGGTAAGAAACCCGCTCCTTGGCAATCCGTGGCCACCCCGGATACAGTGCCCGAGCCGAACCCCGAGGCGGATCCGAATGCCGCGCTCTACGGAGAGCATGTGACGCTCACCGGCGAGTTCGAGCCCCACGACAAGGGCGAGCTGTGGGCAAAGATCGCGGATCAAGGCGCGAACGTGGGCAAAAACGTGACCAAGAAAACCACCATCCTGGTTGTCGGGGAATGGGCCACGATGACGTCGAAGGAAAAGCGGGCGCGGGAGCTCATGGACAAGGGCCAGGACATTCAGATTTGGCCTGCGCACCACCTGTTCGAGGTGCTCGGGCTTGGGGAGCAGCCGCCGTTTTAAGAATTTTTCCCGCCGAGGGAACCGGGGGCGCGAAGCGAGCGTCTAAGTAGCCATGCAGCTTCTTCATTCAACGCCCGTCTCTCTCGGCGGGGTCACCTTGCGCCTGGCGCGCCTGGACAACCAGGAGTCCCGCGCGTGCATCCGAAGCGGGTTCGGCTCCTCCACCGCCTTCATCAGTCTGTCCCCAGGTTTGGTGTGCGTGTTCGACTCCCCCACCGCGTCAGGGCTGACGCACCAGGAGGTCGGCGCCGCCGGGCTTAGCGTGCACCAGCTGTGGAACGCCGCGGCGGACCAGCTCACAGCCCGTGCACAGCGCGAACAGGGCGTGGAGTTCCTTGTGCGGTGCCCCACTGCGGTGCTCGACTGCGCATCGCTTCCCCGCGGGTTTGAGGTGGACGGCCACGGCGTGCCGGCCGCCTGGTGGCTGGCCCACCCGCAGCCCTTTTCCCTCTTGCACAGGCACTTCGAGGCCGTCATGCAGCCGGATACCGGCCTGGTGTACGCGTCCCGCGACGGCCGCGAGCTGTTTGTCTTCGATGTCGGCGTGGACGAGGTAGCCCGGTGCCTTCCCGACGCGGATGTGCTGACGTACTCAGTGGGCTTTCCCCTACTGTGCCGTGCGCGGGCGCACTAGGGTGTGAGAGGTGAAACGCACGATCACCTCCACCTACCGCCTCCAGCTGCGTGGGCCCCACGCTGATCCGGAGGGCCGCGAATTCGGCTTTGCTCAGGCGGCCGAGCTAGTGCCGTACCTGGCAGATTTGGGGGTGTCGCACCTGTACCTGTCCCCCATCTTCGCCTCCGCGCCGGAGTCCAACCACAACTACGACGTCATTGACCCGACAGTGGTGAATCCGGAGCTCGGTGGCATCGACGGGCTGCGGCTGCTCGCCCGCACCGCCCATGAGGCGGGGCTCGGGCTGGTGGTGGATATCGTGCCGAACCACCTAGGCGTCGAAGTCCCGCACCGGAACAAGTGGTGGTGGGATGTGCTCAAGCTCGGGCAGGGTTCGGAGTACGCCCGCTTCTTCGACATTGACTGGGCCGCGGACAACGGGGCAGACGGCAAGCTCGGCCTGCCGGTGCTGGGCGCTCCCGACGACGTCGGGGCGCTTGAGCTGCGCCGCATCGACGGCGAGGACGTGCTCACCTACTACGATCACATCTTCCCGCTCGCCCCCGGCAGCTACTCGGGGCTGGAGGACGATCCTGTCGCAGTCCACGGCCGCCAGCACTACCGCCTGATGTTCTGGCGCGACGGCATCATCTCGTACCGCCGGTTCTTCTCCATCAACGGCCTCGCTGGGGTACGCCAGGAGGACGAGGACGTCTTCAACGCCACCCATGCCCAACTCCGCGAGCTCGTGAGCGAGGGGCTTATCGACGGCGTCCGCGTCGACCACCCCGACGGCCTCACCGACCCATTCGGCTACCTCACCCGCCTGCGCGACGTCATCGGCCACGACACCTGGCTCATCGTTGAAAAAATCCTCGCGGTGGACGAGCCTCTGGATCCCCGTCTGAACATCGACGGCACCACCGGCTACGACGCGCTTCGCGAGTTCGACGGCGTCTTTGTCAACCCCGACGCAGCGGGTCAGCTCGGTGACGTTGCTTACCTTTACAGCGGCTCGCGCTGGGACGAGCGCGCCGTGGAAGTCTCCGAGTGGATCCTCAAAGCGCGCGTTGCGGAAGACGAGCTCGCTGCGGAGATCCGCAGGCTCGCCCGCGCGGTGCGCCACGACAGCCTCTCTTCCACAGGTTCCCAGGTCAGCGACGAAGCGCTCACCGAGGTGCTTGTGGAACTGGTTGCGCGCATGCCCGTCTACCGCGCCGACTACCGTTCGCTGTCGAGAGTGACCGCGACGCTGGTTGCGGAATTGGCCCAGAGCCCAATCGGGTTTGACGCGGCGGCGCTCGACCTTGTCGCGGGTGCCTTGGCCGCCCGCGGCGAGGCCGCCCACCGCTTCGCGCAGGTCTGCGGCGCGGTGATGGCGAAGGGTGTAGAAGATACCCTGTTTTACCGCGCCTGCCGCCTGGTGGCGTTGCAGGAGGTCGGCGGCGCTCCGGGCCGCTTTGGCGTGAGCCAGGCGGAGTTCCACCTCCTGCAGGACGAGCGCGCACAACTGTGGCAGCACACCATGACCACGCTGACTACGCATGACACCAAACGCAGCGAAGATACCCGCGCCCGCATGCTGGAGATTGCAGAGATGCCAGAAGAGTTCGCCCAGCTTGTGCACGATGTCTTCGCACTGACTCCCCCGCCGGATCACGCCACCGGGCTCTTCCTCATCCACAATGTGCTCGGTGCCTGGCCTCGCGATGGGCGTGCGACGGAAGATTTCACCCGCCGCCTCCAGTCCTACGCCGTCAAAGCCGTGCGCGAGGCCGATGTGTTGTCCAGCTGGAACGACAGCGATGCCGCGTACGAAACCGAAATCACCGAGTGGATAGGCCACCTCACCCACGGCCCTGCCACACGCATATTGGCGGATTTCGCGGTGCACCTCGACCGCGGCGGGGTGGCAGTCTCCCTCGGCCGCAAACTGCTTCAGCTCGTTGGCCCCGGTATCCCGGATACGTACCAGGGCACCGAGTTCCTAGATTTTTCGCTGGTGGACCCGGACAACAGGCGGTTCGTGGACTACGGGGCGCTCAAAGATGGGGTGGGGTCACCGGAGGACGTCGCAAAGCAACGCATCGTGCGAGAGGCGCTCACCTTGCGGCGGGAACAGCCGGAACTGTTTTTGGGCGGCGGCTACCAGGCAGTGTTCGCCGAAGGCGCCGCGCGCAGTCATCTGGTAGGGATGGCGCGCACACTTGCGGGTGCGCCACGGGCCCTTGCGCTAGCGACTCGGGCACCGATCGGATTGCAGCAGTCCGGAGGGTGGCGCGGCACCACCGTGACCCTGCCCGAGGGAACGTGGACCGACCGGCTCACCGGACGCAGGTTTGCAGGCCGCGTGGAAGTGGACCAGCTTTACGCCGAACTGCCAGCTGTGCTGTTGACCAGGTAAACTAACCGGCCGTTATGAGCACACAGAAGCATCCCGCCAAAGCGCCGAAACCCCGGAATAAGGCGGTGGACGACACCATCGCGCGCCTCGGGTCGACGTATTTTGCCTGGGTGCGTGAGCACGAAGACGCCGCCACAACATTCCGGCACGCGCTTCACGAGCTCATGCGCGATGCTGGCGTGAACTTTGACCGTGTGGATGCGCGCGTGAAATCTTGGACGTCCCTCAAAGAGAAGGCCCGGAAAACCCGCCCCGATGGGGACTTGGTGTACCCGGATCCGTGGAAGGACATTAAAGATATCGTCGGCGCACGCATCACCGTGTTGCACTCCACGGAGATTCCAGCGGTGCAGCGCCTGCTGGCCGACCAGTTCGACGTGCTGCGAAGCGTGGACAAGGCGGAGGAAACACGCGTCGCCGGCGGTTTCGGCTACGGTTCCCACCACCTCGTGGTGCGCGTGGAGGAGCAGTCCGAAGGGTTGGAGGACTACCTTGGACAGGTCTTCGAGGTGCAGATTCGCACGGTGCTCCAGCACGCGTGGGCAGAGTTCGAACACGACATCCGCTACAAGCGCGCGAGCAAAAGTTTGGACCCTCAGGTAGACCGCGCCTTCACCCTCGCCGCCGGATTGATCGAGCTGGCGGACCAGCAATTCGACCAGATCGCGTCCCTGGCCGACCCGCAGGAGAAGGTGAACACGGACGTGGACGCGGAAATCTCGCCGGAGACCTTGCCCGGCATTCTGACAGTGCTGCTGGGCAATCAGTTTCCCCTCTCGCGCGCGGGCGACTACCGCTTCTGCACGGAACTCCTGCGCGCGCACGGAATAGAGCACGTCTCTGAGGTGGCGGAGCTGACCAACCCGGCGGACATCGAGGCGCTTTCCAACTCACTGTCCTACCCGTTTGTCCCGGGCCAAGTGCGGGTTGTCGATGACCTGTTGCTCAACCGTTACGGCACCGAGCACATCGAGCGAACCTGGGATGCCGGCAACCGCCCGCAGGTGCGCCGCAAACGCCTGACCACCCGTCTGGCGCTGCTGCGCGACGAATAGTTAGCGGCGGCGTCCGAGCAAGCGGTCGGTCTCCCTGCGCTCTTTTTTCGTGGGGCGCCCAGAGCCGCGATCTCGAACTGGGGGTGCCGCGAACAGCTCCCGGGGCGGAGGAGGCGGCGAGTGATCGATGTAGCACGACCGTGCAATCGGCGCGCCGACACGCTTGCTCACTGTCGCGGCAACTTCGAGGATGTGCTCGCGGTGGTCTTTCCACACACGGACCGTCTCTCCCGGAACCACCTGGGCCGCGGGTTTGACGGCCTTACCGTCGATCTTCACATGCCCGGCGCGCACTGCCTCTGCGGCTTGACTGCGGGTTTTGAAGATACGTACGGCCCACAGCCACACGTCGATGCGCACCGCGGCCATCGTAGGCTGCGTCAATTTAGTACTGGTCCTTGTGGTTGACGATGCGCTGGACCTTGTTCCAGTTAGAGAACCCGCCCGCAACAGCCGCGATCAGGCCGAGCAGGAAGATGGTCCAAGATCCAAAAATCAGACCGAAAGCGATGCCGCCAGCCACCCCGCCGCCGGCCCAGAGGACGGCGTTGCGGGAGTATTGGCGCACGGCGGCTTTGCGTTGGGCAATAGGGTCGTTGGGGCGCGGCTGCATCGTCATGGGGTGTAAGTGTAGCCCCTTAGAGGCCGCGTTCGACCCAACGGTGGCCAGCAGGTTTCATCTCCGCTCCCCCATGCGTGGCCGCAGCAAGGAGTGCGTGAACGCGCTCTGCTTCCCCAGGAGCGAAGGCGAGAGTGTATGTCGCCGCGCGGTTGTAGGAAACATCCACTACGTCGATGCCGGCCGCACGCAGCTCCGACTCTATCCGCCCGGCCTCCGCATGCGGGAAGTCCACGGTGCCGAGCTCCCGGACCTCCCGCGTCACTCGCGTGGCCCCCTCGAGGGTCGCGCTGACAGATTCGGTGTAGGCGCTGACCAACCCGCCGGTGCCGAGCTTGATGCCGCCGAAATAGCGGATCGCTACCGCTACCACGTCCTGCATCCCGGAGCCTTTCAGCACCTCGAGCATAGGTTTGCCCGCGGTCCCTGAGGGTTCCCCGTCGTCGGAGGAGCGCTCGATCGGCTGAGCGCCGTCCCGGTGCACGATGAAAGCCGAGCAGTGATGGCGCGCATCCGGGTACTGTTCCCGCGCAGCCTGGATGACCTCGCGGGCCCGCTCTTCGGTGTCCGCCCGGGTGATCCAGCCGATAAAACGCGAGCGCTTAACCTCGAACTCGTGGGTTACCAGTTCTTCCGCTGGGCGAACGTAGGATTGCTCCACTGCTCTATCCCGCCACGATGAAGTCGTACTCCGGCGTGCCGGGTTCCAAGCGTCGGCAGCCGAGCGGCGACGCCTCCATGCGCCCCAGCAGCGGTTCGAGGTCTCCAGCGCGAGCGAGCTCGATGCCCACCAGAGCGGCGCCCGTTTCACGGTTATTTTTCTTCAGATACTCGAAGAGCACGATGTCGTCCTCCTCGCCGAGGATGTCGTTGAGGAAGTGGCGCAGCTGCCCCGCTTCCTGCGGGAAGTTCACCAGGAAGTAGTGCCTCAATCCTCGGTGGACGAGCGAGCGCTCCATCACCTCGGCGTACCGCAACACGTCGTTATTGCCGCCGGAGATGATGCACACCGCAGTCGAGCCCGGGGCAAGATCAGCTAACCCCAGACCAGCCACAGATAACGCGCCAGCGGGCTCTGCGATGATGCCCTCGTTTTGGTACAGCCCGAGCATCTCCGTGCACACCGCGCCTTCGTCTGCTGAGAACAGCGCCGTCGCGTCCCGGTGCTCGTTGAAGATCTGCCATGGGATGGCGCCGATGCGCTTGACCGCTGCGCCGTCCACAAACGGGTCGATGGTCTCCAACGTCACAGGCTCGCCTGCTGCGCTTGCCGCGCCTAACGACGCAGCACCTTTCGGCTCCACCCCAACCACCTTTGTCGCCGGAGACATGTCTGCCAGGTAGGACAGCACCCCGGAGATGAGACCGCCACCGCCCACGGGTACCAGCACGGTATCCAGCTCCTTGCCCAGGCTGGCAAGTTGCGCCACAATCTCGGCTGCGACGGTACCCTGGCCGACCACGGTGTCGCGGGAATCGAACGGCTCGATGATCGTTGCGCCGCGTGCTTCCGCGTCCTCGCGTGCGGCCTGCGCTGCTTCGTCGAAAGTGTTGCCCGTGACCACGAGGTCAATCGCGTCGCCGCCGTGCACGCGGATCCTGTCGCGTTTCTGTTTCGGCGTGGGCTTCGGGACGAAGATCCTGCCCTGAATACCCATGGCGCGGCACGCGTAGGCAACGCCCTGGGCGTGGTTACCGGCGGAGGCGGCTACCACGCCTGCCGCCCGCGCGTCATCGTCAAGCTGAGAAATGCCGTAGTACGCGCCGCGAATCTTGTATGAGCGCACGTCCTGCAGATCTTCGCGCTTGAGGTAGACCTCCACCCCGTGCTGCTCCGTCAGTCGAGGGCAGTACTGCAACGGCGTCGGCGAAATCACCGACGAAATACGACCCTGCGCGAATCTAATATCCGCGGCATGGACGGCATCGAAGGCGGCATCGGACGATTCTGGGGTGCCTGTACGCATGGTTAGCGAGTTTATCCCTGTCCCACTGCGCATGTTCGTTCACTCTCTTGGCTCCTGGCTCGGTGCCCTGCACTCCCAACCGAAACAGAGCACTATATTTTTAACGACGAACCTGCTAGGTTCATCGGAGTGTCATGTGGGGCGCAGCCCCCACAATGACGGCTTTGCATCTTTTACGAGGAGAATACGAGAACATATGAAGCGCATTTCCACTGCAGCAGTCGCTGCGGCTACCGCCATGTCCCTGGCCACCGTCCCCGCATTCGCGCAAGACGCCGACACTGCATCCACCGTGTCGACCACCACCGAGTCCAAGCCGACCACCACCGAGTCCAAGCCGACCACCACCGAGTCCAAGCCGACCAACAACACCAAGCAGGATTCCAATAGCTCCGGCTCCTCTCAGGGCACTCTCGTTGCCGTCCTCTCCGGTACGCTCGGTGCGGTGCTGACCACGAGCCTGATCGTGCTCTCCGACCCGCGTGGCGCCAACAAGATCATCGACCTGGTCAACAACCAGTTCGGCCTTGGCATCCCGCACCTGAACGTTCCGAAGATCCAGCTGCCGAACCTCCCCTTCTAACCAATCACTCTTTCGCCTGAGGAAGGTCCATCAATGAAGTCCCGTTTCGTAGCCGTGTCCTTCGCCGCCACCGCTATCGCAGCCGGTTCCCTCGCGGGTGCCGCAGCCGCCGCCGAATCTGCAACTTCGACGACGACCCAGTCCAAGCCTGCCGAGCCTACTTCCTCGGTAGCGCAATCGAAGGCGACCGCCGAATCCAGCACGGCGGCCACCAAGACCAGCGAGCCAGCACCGAAGCCGTCCGTTGTTGCCCCGAAGCCCACTGAGAACGATCCGACCACGACGATCTCCCTGGGGGAGGAGGCTTTCGAGTCCGCTCCGGCCACGAAGCCCAAGGATCCTAAGAACACAAGCACCCCCGGGGTCACCATCACTCCGACCCCGACGTACACGGCGCCAGAATGGCTGCAGCCGTCCTCGCACGAGGAGAAGGCGCTTGAAGTCATTGCGAAGATCACCTTGTGGGTCACCGCGATTACTGCCGCTGTGAGCTCGCTGATGGTCATTGCGGGTTCCATTCCGGGCCTGAAAGAGAATATTCGGCAGATAACTGGCGCTTTTAAGTAAAAACGCGCCTAGTCTCGCTTAAAAGCCCGCCCGGCCTCCGCCGGGCGGGCTTTCACTGTTGCCCCACCCCGCACGGGGCGGGGCTAGCCTAAAATGCCGGCCCCAAGTGTCGCCTTTAGATCGCCCATCAAACTGGCGGAGCGGTTCACTCGGAGATGGTCTCCCAGGATCATCAATTGGCTATGTTCCCCATTGACAAGGTTGAGGTACACATCTGAGTCGCCGGGGTTGTTCACTAGCACATGTTTCAATCGCACAATGTTTTCCGCTGTGCACTGGTCCGTGCGCATAGTCAACCGCAGCGGCAGTCCTGCCCCGTTCCCAGGGCCCAACTCGGGCACTTTCACGTCGTCGCCGAACAGGCTCATGCGATCGTCTCGTATGGACACGTGCGCTTTCACCAAGATGATGTTGTCCTCGACGATCTGCGGCGCAACGAGGGCGTACACCTTGTTGAAGAGCAGCACATCCACCTGTGCGCCGTGGTGGTCCTCGATCGTGACGATCGCCCACGGGGATCCGTCCTTCTTTGAAAACCGGCGGTCGACGGAGGAGATCAACCCGCCGATGGTTACTTCCGCGCCATTGCGCAATTCACCGGAGAGAATCGTTGTCAGCTGCGTGTCCGTCTGGGCGTCAATCGCCTCTTCAAAGCCGTCGAGTGGGTGCCCCGACACGTACAGTCCCAGCATTTCACGCTCAAGGACGAGTTTGTGTTTGCGGTCCCATTCGTCATCGGGTACCTCGATTGTGAAGGCGGAGCTGTCTGCCCCGTCCGCGCCGCCCAGACCTGCGAAGAGATCGAACTGGCCCTTATCGGCCGCCTTCTTCGTGGACAAGACGGAATCGACGGCATCCTCCTGGATGAGCATGAGGCCCTTGCGCGGGTGTTCGAGCGAATCGAAGGCACCGGCCTTAATCAAGGACTCTGTTATTCGTTTATTGCAAGCAAGTAACTCGATCTTGTCCAGGTAATCGGAGAAACTGGTGAACTGTCCTTTCTCCTTCCTGGTCGCCTTGATGGACTCCACCACTTCAGCACCAACGTTGCGCACTGCGGCGAGGCCGTAACGGATGTCGTCGCCGACAGCCATGAAATTTTCCTCGGATTCGTTGATGTCGGGCTGCAACACGCTGATGCCCAAATGCCGGCAGTCCGACAAATAGATGGCGGACTTGTCCTTCTTATCTCCCACTGAGGTGAGCAGGGCGGCCATGTACTCAGCGGTGTAGTTAGCTTTCATAAACGCCGTCCAGTAGGACACCAGGGCGTACCCGGCGGCGTGCGACTTGTTGAAGGCGTAGGACGCGAACGGCTCGATGGTGCCCCACAGCGCATCAACAGCCTCCTTGGAGTAGCCGTTGGAAAACATGCCGGCAGAAAACGTTTCGTATTCTTTGGCCAGCACTTCCGGCTTCTTTTTGCCCATCGCCTTGCGGAAACCGTCTGCCTGGCCCGCCGTGTAGTTCGCCACCTTCTGCGAGATGTTCATGATCTGCTCTTGGTAAACGATCAGGCCGTAGGTCTCGTCCAGGATTTCCTTGAGCGGTTCCTCGAGCTCCGGGTGAATCGGGGTAATCGGCTTACGCCCGTTCTTTCGGTCCGCATAGTCCCAGTGAGCGTTCACACCCATCGGGCCCGGGCGATACAGCGCCAGCGATGCAACGATATCGTTGAACCCAGTCGGCTTCATCCGTTTGAGCAGCTCCTGCATGCCACCCGAGTCCAGCTGGAACACGCCGAGCGTGTCGCCCCGGGACAGTAACTCGTAGACCGCCTGGTTATCAGTGTCCAGCGCCTCCAAATCGATGGTTTCGCCGCGGTTTTTCTGCACATTCTCCAACGCGTCGCCCAGCACTGTGAGGTTGCGCAGACCCAGGAAGTCCATCTTCAGCAGACCAATTGCTTCGCACGCCGGGTAATCCCACCCGGTGATGATGGCGCCGTCCGCGGGCCGCTTCCACATAGGAATGTGCTCCATCAACGGCACGGAGGCCATGATCACTGCACACGCATGCACGCCAGCCTGCCTGACCACACCCTCCAGCCCTCGCGCCGTCTCGTAGATCTTTGCGACGTCTGGGTCCGTCTCGATGAGCGAGCGTACCTCGGCAGCCTCTGCGTACCTTGCGTGTTCCGGGTCAGTGATTCCGGACAACGGAATGTCCTTCGCCATGATCGCTGGCGGCAACGCGCCGTTGATCCGGTCCGCCATCTGGAAACCGGGCTGACCGAAGTTCACTTTGGCCGAGTCCTTGATTGCTTGCTTGGTCTTCACCGTGCCAAATGTGATTACCTGGGCAATCTTGTCTTCGCCCCAGCGCTCGGCCGCGTAGGTAATCATCTCGCCGCGACGGCGATCATCAAAGTCGATATCGATATCGGGCGCGGACGGACGCTCGGGGTTGAGGAACCGCTCGAACAGCAAGCCGTGCTCCATTGGGTCGATATTGGTGATGGTCAGCGCGTACGCAACTAGCGATCCAGCCGCCGAGCCACGGCCCGGACCGACGCGGATGCCGATCTCGCGAGCATGCTTGATCAGCTCGGCCACGATCAGGAAGTAGGACGGGTAGCCCTTCATATCGATGACGTCGATCTCGTAGCTCGCTCGCGTGAGGTACTCCTCGGGAACCTCTCCTCCGTCGAAGCGATCCTTCAGCCCGCGGAGAACTTCCTCGCGCAGCCACGTGGTCGGAGTGTGGCCCTCCGGCACGTCGGCGATTGGCATGCGGTCGTGCGGGTGCTCCTCCCACAATTCCCCGTAATCGCCGACGCGCTCGGCGATCCACAAGGTGTTGTCGCAGCCGTCGGGCACTGTGGAGTCCCACAGCTCGCGCATTTGCTCGGCCGACTTGATGTAGTACCCGGTGCCGTCGAACTTAAAGCGATCCGGATCTAGAAGCGTCTTGCCCGTCTGCACACACAGCATCGCCTCGTGCGCTGGCGCTTGGGATTCGAGCACGTAATGGCAGTCATTGGTCACCAGCGGCGGCAAGTCGAGCGCCTGACCGATACGGAGCAAATCCTCGCGAACCCGGCGTTCGATGTGCAAACCGTGGTCCATCAGCTCCAGGAAGTAGTTGTCCTTACCGTAAATGTCCTGCCACATCGCGGCGGCCTCCAGCGCAGCGTCGTACTGGCCGAGACGCAACCGAGTCTGCACATCCCCCGACGGACAGCCTGTAGTAGCGATGATGCCGTCTGCGTGTTCCGCGATCAGCTCCGCATCCATGCGGGGCCACTTGCCCAGCTGCCCCTCGTAGGACGCCAGCGACGACAGCTTGAACAGGTTGCGCAGACCCGTCGCGTTCTCCGCGAGCATGGTCTGGTGGAGGTAGGCGCCGGAGGCGGACACATCGTCCTGCTTCTGATCCGGGGTGCCCCACAGCACGCGCTTTTTGTTGAATCGGGATTCGGGCGCCATGTACGCCTCAATGCCAATGATCGGCTTCACGCCAGCGTCCGCCATACGGCGGTAGAAGGCGTTCGAGCCGAACATGTTGCCGTGATCGGTCATGCCCACCGCGGGCATGCCCTGGCGGGAGACTTCCTCGGCGAGCAGATCCACCTTCGCCATGCCGTCCAACATGGAGAATTCGGTGTGGTTATGCAGGTGCACGAAGGAGGATTTTTTGGCCATGCGGCACATCTTAGACAACGGGCCGACACGGACGAATCCCCTCGAAAATCTATTCGGTTATTCGTACCGGAGGGCGTCGATAGGCTGCATTTTTGCGGCCTTCGACGCGGGGTACGCACCGAAAAACACACCCGTAGCAAGCGAGAACAGCAGGGAGAAGATTACCGCGCTGAGCGGGGGCCACGTCATGTCGAGCACCGCGGAGCTTGCGATCATGCCGACTGCCCCGCCGAGGATCACGCCGATGATGCCGCCGATGAGGCACACCAGCATCGCCTCGACAATGAACTGCACACGAATATCGTTCTGGGTCGCCCCCAGCGCTTTGCGCACACCGATTTCGCGCGTGCGCTCCGTAACGGTGATGAGCATGATGTTCATCACGCCGATCCCGCCGACGAGCAGCGAGATGCCGCCGATGGCGGACAGGACAGTCGACAAGGTGCGGAAGATCGTGGTCAGGCCTTCCAGCCCTGCGGCGATGTCGAACACCTCGGCCTCGAAGTTCTCGTTGCCGGCGTACTTTCGGTCGAGGTAGCTCTGCAGGTCGGCACGGAAGGCCTCAGGGTCCTCGTCCGCTGAGGAGCGGACGCTAAACGACGGCACCCAGTTGACCTCCATCCCCAATCGGTCGGCCGACGTGATCGGGATGAAGATATCCGCGAAAGAGGACTCGCCGAAGGTCGGGTTGTCCGCTGCCTTCTCCAAGACACCCACGATGGTGAACACGCTGGTGTTGTTATCCACCTCCACGTCGAACCGGGAGCCGAGGGCCGCGCTTGCGTCGCCGCCGAAAAGTGCGTCCACGAGCTCGGGGGAAACCACCGCAACGGGTCGCTGGCTGTCGATCATGTCCTGCGAGATGCCGCGCCCGTACTGCACCTTCAGACTGCGGATGTCGAGGGATCTTTCGAGCACTGGGTTCACACCCACGCCGGCGGTCGTGTCTTCAAGGCTGGCCTCGCCGTCACTCGAGATGTCGATGTCGACGCCCTGAACGCGGTCGCCGAAGGAGGTGGCGAGGGCGTTCAGATCGTCGATAGTCATCCCGTCGCGCTCATCCGTCGGTGGAGCCATGCTGAAACCGGCGAACGGGTCGTCCGACGCCTCGCCGTCCTCCGCACGCTCGTGGACCATCACCGGATACGTGGTGGTGCCGGCGTCTTCCAAACCGCCCATGACGTCGTTTTCTAGCGCTCGCCCGAGCGTCATGATGATAATCACGGCCATGATGCCGATGATGATGCCCAGCAGGGTGAGCAACGAGCGGAGTTTGTTGGTGTTCAAGCTGGACATGGCCAGCCGCAGTGATTCACGGATGTTCATCTAGGTCGCACCTCCCGGCTGGCGCACTCCTGCGATGCGGCCGTCCATCATCTCCACCACTCGTCCGGTTTCCTCCGCCAGCTCCGGGTTGTGGGTGATGAAGACGATTGCTTTGCCAAGCTCCTGGTTGAGCTCGTGGAACAAATCCATCACCATGCGTCCTGTCTTCGAGTCGAGCGCGCCGGTCGGCTCGTCCGCCAAAAGCAGATCCGGATCGTTGGCCAAGCTGCGCGCAATCGCGACGCGCTGCTTCTGGCCGCCCGAGAGTTCGTTCGGGTTGTGGTGAAGGCGGTCCCCCATTCCCATCCGGTCCAGCAGCGCAGCCGCGCGTTCCTCACGCTCCTTGCGCTCCACGCCCGCGTACATCATCGGCATCGCCACGTTCTGCAATGCGTCGATACGCCCGATGAGGTTGAAGTTTTGAAAGATGAAGCCGATGTTTTGACTGCGGTAGGCCGCGAGTTCCTTGTCCTCCTTGGCGTATACCGGCTCGCCGTTGAAGGCGTACGCCCCCTTTGTCGGCCGGTCCAGCATGCCAATCAGATTCATCAGCGTGGACTTGCCGCAACCGGACGGACCGACGATGGAGACGAACTCGCCTTGGTCGGCGTAGAAGTCAACGCCGTGCAGCACTGTCAGTTCGCTTGGCTCACCCTCGTTGTAGGTCTTGACTATCTGGCGCATGTCGATGAGCAGGCCTGAATCGGCCATGCCCCGGTGCCTGGCTGTGGGTGCAGTCATCTACTGCCCCTCGGCGGCACGCCGGGTGCTCGTCACCGTCACCGTCGCCGTAGTGCGCTCTTTCTCCTCCTTGGCCTGGCGGACTTTCTCCGTGTCAAAGTTCGGGTCAGTGACCTCCACCGTTTCACCGATGCGGTCCATGTATTCGTCCGGCCAATTGATCACAATGTCGCCCGGCTTGAGGTCTCCGCCGGTCACGGCGATGTCCACATCGTTGGCTGCTCCAGTCTTCACGGAGCGTTCTTCCACGGTGCCGGACGTGGCGTCGTCGTTGTCCGTTGCTAGGACAAGCACTTTCTGGTCCTTGTCTTCACCGAAAACGGCGTCTTGGGGCACGCTGAGCGCGTCCTTGGCTTCTGCGGTGATGATCTCCGCGCGTGCGCTGCCCCCGAGAAGCAGCCCCTCTTTGTCGCCGGTGATCTCGATTTCCACCGGGAAGGTCACCTCGTTTGATTTACTGACCTGCCCGCCCATGCCGCCCAGCGCCGGGTTCTGGTTGCCGCCCGACACGGAATCGGCTGCGGGCGCAATGCGCGACACTCGGCCGCTGAATGTCTTCTTGCCGGTGGCGGTGGAGGTGAATTCCACCCGGTCCCCTTCGGTGATGTTGGGGATGTCCGCCTCGCGGACGTCGGTGCGGATGACCAACCGGGAATCATCCGCGATCGTGAGCAGTTTGCCCTGCGGGATATCGCCCTCGCGGACATCGACGCTAGTAACCAGGCCTGCGATCGGAGCGTAGACGGTAGATTCGCGCACTTGGTACTCGAGCGTGCCGTCGCCGTCGCCGAGCTGTGCGGCCTCCACCTGACGCCACGCGGAATCCAACTGCGCCTGGAGTTGATCCCGCTCCTGGACGGCTTGCGCCTGGGCCGCCGCCAGGTTTGCCTGCGCGTCCTGGAGCGCCGCATACGCTTCCTCAGTGCTCACACCGGGCCCGACGCCCGCACCGGGCCCGGCCGCAGCGCCGCCGGATTCCCCCATTAGTTGCGCGAGCTGATCCGGGGACAAGCCTCCCGGTTGGCCGGGCTGGGCCGGTGCGCCGGGCGTTCCCGGAGCCCCGATTGGCCCAGGGGCGCCCGGCTGACCAGGTACCGCCTCCGGAGCCTGAGGTGCCGCCGGAGGGGCGGTGCGCACGCCGGGCAAGTGGGACGAAATGCCACCGGCTGCCCGCTCGATCGCCGCGAGCCCCCGGCTTGCTACGCGCGCACCGCCATTAGCAGCGACAGCCGCGTTGTACGCCGCCTGCGCTTGGTTGACTTGAGCCTGCGCTGCCCGAATAGCCGGGTTCGTGCCGTTGTCCAGACCGGCCTGGTGCGCATTGAGCTGAGACCGAAGCTGGTCAACGGTTGCCTGGGCATCCGCCTGCGCGTTGGCCTGCTGCTTCTGCTGGATTTCCAACTGCCGCTGCAGTTGCTCGGAGTCCAACGCCGCGAGGAACTGCTCAGGCTGCACGCGGTCGCCCGCCTTCACCGCCACTTTCTGCACCTCGGACTGCACGGGAGTCGAGATATTAATGGAGCGCACCGGCTCGATCGTGCCGTTGACAACGACGCTGTCGGACACTCCCTCACTGGATGCCACCGTGTAATCGCCCGGGTTCAGGCCATCCCTTTGTGCATCGTTGCCCTCGCCGCCGAAGCCACATGCGCCAAGAAAGAGTGCGGATGTGGTCACTAACGCAAGCCCCGCCCGCGTGAAACGCTTACGTTCGGTCTGGTTGTCGGTGTGGGAAGCCAAGAGATCTCCTCGCATCACGGCCATGCAGATAACTCCGCAAACTATACACGCCCACCTGTTACCGGCGGGGTGAGAGCGAAAGCTCCCCACACCGCGTCAGCCGGAAGCATTTCCACAGCAAGCACGCGGTAATCGGCCTCAATCTGCAACAGTTCCGCGCGCCCGGCGTGCACCACAGCGCCGGTGAGGGGGTCGGTGGTGGCGGACCGGAGGACGTCGATACGCAGTCTGCCTATCGACGGCTCCGGGACCACGATCGGCGCCCGCCCCGTGACCAGCACTTCGCTCACTCGCGGAGCTGGCTGCACCACCGCCGCTGCCTCGTCCGCGTCGAGGGGACGGGCGAAGCTCACCAGTGCGAATGAAGCCTCGTCGTGGTCGAGGGTGGCCGCCGCGCGTTCCACGTAGGCAGGCTCGGATTCCCCCGGCTGCGGGCCTAACGTGTCACCCTGTAACACGCGCGGCGCGGGAGGAGTTGCGGCGCCGACCGCCCAAAAGCAGGCGACAGCGAGTGCCACGGCGACCACGCACGCCCGGAATCGCATTACCCCTGGCGCACCCTCTCCAGTGCGATGCGCAGGTCCTCGGGGTACTCGGAGACGACCTCCATGTACTCGCCGGTGCGCGGGTGGGTAAAGCCCAGCTTTGTCGCGTGGAGCCACTGGCGCCTCAGCCCGAGCTCCTTGGCAAGGTTGGGGTCTGAGCCGTACATGGGGTCACCCACGCACGGGTGACCCACCGAGGACATGTGCACGCGGATCTGGTGGGTGCGGCCGGTTTCCAGATGGATATCCAGCAAACTGGCACGCCGGAAAGCCTCGATGACGCTGTAATGGGTCACACTCGGCCGCCCATCCTGGGTGACGGCGAACTTCCAGCCCGCAGAAGGGTGGCGCGCAATCGGGGCGTCGATGGTGCCCTCGATCGGGTCGGGCAACCCTTGGACGAGCGCGTGGTACGTCTTGTCCACCGTGCGCTCCTTGAAGGCCCGTTTGAGCACCGAATATGCGGGCACGCTTGCGGCCACGATCATGACTCCGGATGTTCCCACGTCCAGCCGCTGGACAATGCCTTGGCGTTCCGGGGGCCCGGCGTCGGGCAGCGTGTACCCCATCGCCTGCAAACCACCGACAACGTCGGGCCCCTCCCACCCAAGCGTCGGATGCGCAGCCACGCCGACCGGCTTGTCCACAGCGATGACATCGGCGTCCTGGTACAGGATCTTCAGGCCTTCCACCAGTTCCGTCACCGGCTGGGGCGCCCGTTTCGGCTCGGGCAGCGTCACCTCCAGCATCGCGCCGCAAGACACCCGGTCGGATTTTTGCGCGGCAGCGCCGTCGACAAGCACATCGCCCTCAGCAGCCATTTCAGCGGCGACCGAGCGGGAAACGCCGAACAGCTTCGCGATTGCCGCGTCCACCCGCATGCCTTCTAGCCCCTCTGGGACGGGCAGCGCCCTGAACTCACCGCTCATCGACGCCGCCCCTCAGCTCCGTCGCAAACGTGGCCAGGATAAAGACCGCAATGCCGACGGTGATGGCGGCGTCCGCCAGGTTGAACACCGCAAAGCCGCCGACGGAGATGTAGTCCACCACGTGGCCTACCCAGAATCCGGGATCCCGGAAAAGACGGTCGCAGAGGTTACCCAGCGCCCCGCCCGCCACCAGCGCAAGCCCGAGCGCTTCCCAGCGACTGGCCATCCTCGGCCCGAACCACAAGACGCCGACGACGAACGTGAGCTGGATCGCCGTAAACAGTCCAGTGAGATTGCGCCCCATGGAAAACGCTGCACCAGAATTAAACAGCAGGTAGAAGCGGAACCAGTCCCCGATGACAGGGTGCGCAACCCCGGGCTCCAGCCAGTTCAGTATCAGCTGCTTGACCAGCTGGTCTATCGCAGCGACTGCGATGGTCACTGCCACCACCACACCGAGGTGGCGTCGTGCGGGGCGCTGTGGTTTCGCCGGTGTCATTGCCTGGTCCATCGCCGAACCACCTTAGCCGGTCGCGCGCGGGCGGCCTGTATTCCACCGTGTAGGCCAGGTAGTTTCGTAGGAATGTTCCGTTCTTTCCGCAGTATCACCGCCGCCGCAGGCCTCGCCCTCGCGCTAACCGCGTGCTCCACGGGCGAGGACGATCCAGTGGCTGGGGTTCCAGCTTTTCCTCTCGACGCCCCTTCGGTCACCCTCCTCAACCCCGGCGACGACCCCCAGGACGTCCACTACACCTCAGGCGATGAGTGGGACACCACCGTCGCCGTGTCCGACGGTGTGAACCAGCAGGTCATTGCCCCCGGGAAAGACGTGCCCGCCGAAGCGCCCGCCGGCGGAGACGTCGACAAGACCACCCTGCCGCTGACGGTCGCCAGCGTCGGCGCCCCCGCCCCCGGTGCGGGCGAGGAGGACGCGGACGCGCGCGTCGATGTCGTAGTCGGCGCTGGAAAGCACTCCAATCTGGACGTGGGCCAAGACGTCGCCGCGTCTGAAGGCTTCCGGGTGAGTTGGCGTGCGGACGCGTCGGGGCGTATCTCCACCCTGAAACTTCTGGCCCCTCCCGATGCGCCCGAGCGTGGCCTGCAACAAGTGGAACCCGCTCTCCTCGCCCTGGTCAATAGCGCCGTCGTCTTTCCAGACGATCCAATTGGACCCGGCGCGTCATGGACGGTAGAACACCGTGTGGCCGGGGATACCGCCACGGTGCGCACCACCACCTACACACTCGTCTCCCGCGAAGGCGACACCCTGACACTGAACACGGCTGTGGACGAGCGACCGCAACGCTCCGACGTCGAGATCGACGGGGCGGGCCAGCTCGATGGGCAAAACGTCTCCATCGAGTCCGCGAAGACCACGTCCGAAGGCCAACTCGTGGTGGACCTTTCTCGCCCGCTGCCGGTGTCCGGCCAGTCTGCGTGGACCACTCGACTCATCTACGGAGGAAACGACGCAGCGCGGGTGGTCCAGGACATCACCCGCGCTGTGCAATACGGCGTGTAGCGGCTACAGGCCAGGTGCCGCCGGGGCCTCAGGTGCCGCTGGCGCTTCAGGTGCCGCCGGCGCTTCGGCTGGCGCTTCAGGGGCTGCCGGGGCGTTGGTCTTGCACATGTCCGGAACCTGCTCCGGGGCGAGTGTGTTGTTGACCAGGAAGCAGGCCCAGCTCTTCGAGATCTTCCAGTGGCCGTCCTCGTGAACGAATTCCACGTCTTCGGCCAGCTGGGACTCCGCGTCCGGGCGGGTGAAGTTTACGGTCGCCAGTACCGAGTTGGCGGTGTAGCCGGGCAGCACCGGATCAACAACCTGGAAGTTCGCCCCGGACTCTTGCTGCGACTGCGTCATCAGGTCGAACAGCTCTGGCGATGTCTCTCCGCCCTGCACGGTGTTTGCCCGCTCCGCGACGGGCAGGTTCGGATCCGCTGCACGCTGCAGCACCGCGTTGAGCTCGTCGGCGGTCGGCATAGCTGCGACCGGAGCAGCCTCGGAGGTGGCCGCCTGCGTTGCGGTGGTGGTCTCAGGTGTGTCCGAATCCTCGGAGCAAGCTGCCAGGCTCAGTGCGAGTCCCGCGGCGGCCGCGGCTGCGACAAGTTTCGGTGCTTTCACGTAGATCTCCTTGCGTAGCTTAAATCTCCTGCTTCACGTTACTGCACACCCGCAACTTTCTGGCACTCTGTGGGGCATGGACGTGGTAGTTATCTCAACCGGCGGCACGATCGCCTCCACCGCGGATGCGCACGGCGCGCTCGTTCCCACCCTTTCAGGCGATCAACTCGTCTCGCGCTGCGGTACCCACCGCGCAGTGCGGGCCATCGACGTGGCCAGCCTGGATTCTTCCTCCATGGGTCTGGCGGAAATCGACATGTTGCGCGAGACCGTCCACGCAACGCTTCTCGACGCAGACGTCACCGGCATCGTCATCACCCACGGCACCGACTCCATGGCCGAGACCGCACTAGCGCTTGACCTTGTCCACACCGACCCCCGCCCCGTCGTCCTCACCGGGGCGATGCGCTCCGCCGATGCTGCACAGCCCGACGGACCCGGCAACCTGCGCGGCGCCATCGAGGTCGCCGCGACCCGGCGCGGCACCGGGGTGCTCGTCCATTTCGCCGGCGAGACTCTCCCGGCGCGTGGGTTAATCAAGGCGCAAACCACCGCCGAGCACGCCTTCGCCCTCACCAGCGGCACTGCTCTGCCCCGTCCCATGGCGGTGTCTGCCGCGCCGTTGGCCGGGTTGAACATCCCCATCATCCGGGCGTGGGCGGGCGCCGACGGCACTCTCATCGAAGGGCTCACGCCTATCGACGGGCTCGTCCTGGAAGCCCTCGGCTCCGGCAATGTGTCGGCGTGCATGGGCGAAGCCGTCGCTAAGCTGTTGCGCCGCGGCGTGCCTGTTGTCGTCGCCACGTCCGTGCCCTACGGCGAGGTCTCGTTCGCGTACGGCGGCACTGGCGGCGGCTCTACCCTCGGAGATCTGGGCGCGTTGCCTGCCGGCTACCTCAGCGCCGGGCAGGCCCGCATCGCACTAGCCACCGCATTGGCCACCGGTGTGGACCCACGCTCACTGCTGTGAGAACCAGTCCTCCCACGCCAACGAATCCAGCGGGTCAGCTTGCTGGAGCTGTGGATCGTCCGCCCGAAGACTTTTGATCCTGCCTGGACCCGTCGCCCGCGTTTCAAACCGCACCGTCACCCACCCCTTGCCAGCGCCTTGGACCCAGCCGTGCCCGTAATCCGGGTGGTAGACGTCCTGCGTTGCGCGCCACACCCCGCGCTCCGGGGCGCTCTCCTGGTGCACCTCCGTATCGAATTGCGTTTCGTGGTCACTGACGCCGGTTTCGTAGTCCGCCGACACCGGCGACGGTTTCACAATCGCTTGATCCAACTCCGGAAACAGCACGTCCTGCAGTGTCTCCTCCAGGCCCGAGTACGACACCCCCACCAGCCGAATCGGGCCCACCGCGTCGGGGTAACGCACTATCCGGAAGGCGGTGGCCAGCAGCGTCTCCGCGTCGTCGGTGGCGTACGGCAACGTCGCCGAGCGTGACTCGATGCGGAAGTCCGCCATCCGCAGTTTCACCGTCACCGTGCGCGCTCCGCGCCCATCCTTGCGCAGCCTGCGGTGCGACTCCGCAGCCGCCCGTTCCAACGCCGCGTCCACCTCCGGCGGGGTGGTCAGGTCTTGCGGGTAGGTGTGCTCGGAGGAGATCTGCTTCGACTCCGCCCTCGGCGCCACCGGCCGCTCATCCACGCCGCGCGCCAACCACCACAGCTGCTTGCCCACCGCGCCGCCGATGGCAATGTCCAGCTCTTTCTCGCTGAGGCTCGCTAGATCCCCAATCGTTTCAATCCCGGCAGCGAGCAACTTCGACTCAGTCACAGGTCCCACACCCCACAACTCGCTGACCGACATCGGGTGCAGGATCTCTAACTGCCGGTCGTGCGGGATGACAAACACGCCATCCGGCTTCGCCCGTCCCGAGCCGATCTTTGCGTACTGCTTGCCCGGACCTGCACCGATCGAACTGGGCAGGCCTGTCTCTTCCTTGATCACCGCTCGCAGCTCATTCGCCCATTGCTCCACGTCTTCCGGGCTCGCCCCGATCAAGTCCTCCGGCTCCATGAACGCCTCGTCGATGGACAGCTGCTCCACCACGTCCACGTACCTGCCGATGATCTCGAACACCCGGCGGGATGCAACCGCGTACACCGGCCTGCGCGGCGCCACCAGCACCGCTTTCGAGCCCACCAGCCGTGCGGCCCGATGCGTCGGCATCGCCGAGCGCGCACCGTACTTGCGCGCCTCGTAACTAGCGCCTGCGACAACGCCACGGCCAGAGACTCCCGCCACCAACACTGGGCGTCCTTTGAGCGTCGGGCGGGTCAGCTGCTCGCACGACGCGTAGAACGCATCCATGTCGATGTGCAGCACCCAACGGTTCATGCCCACCACTGTGCACCACCTGCACCACCATGTTCCAATCCCATCACACGGCGAACGAATCTCCGACGGCGTACTCCATCCGCCTCGGCAGCTTTCTGTTGCGCGAGACAAACCGGGCACCGTTTTTGAACGTGAAGAACAGTTCTGCCCCTTGACGCTCGATGGTGACCACTCCGTGGCTCACCTGAGAGTGGCAGCTCGAGCACAGCGGGATCAGGTTGTTCAAATCAGTCATACCGCCGTGTTCCCACTCCTTTATGTGGTGCATCTCTATGAAGCGCCTATGCGAACATCCAGGCATGGCGCATTGATACCCCCAAATCGCCAACAGTGCCTGCACTTGGCCGTCGGTGGCGAACCGCCGCGAACGGCCGACGTGGATAGTCAGTCCTGTGTCATCCAGCAAGTGCAAGCGCACCATCGCATTGGCGAGGTAGCTGCGCACGTCCTCGGAACAGGCCGAGCGGTTTTCCGGCATCCAACATTGGCCAGCCTGGCTGACCATGAGGTTGACCTGCACGCCGGGACTGCGAAGCGGACTCGTCGGGTTAGCGCGAACCATATCGATCATGGCCAACAACGCCCCGTATACGTCCTGCTTTTCCGGAGGCCCGTAACGCGACACCGAACGCACGATGTCTTCCGTGGTGATCTTCGTGCGCTTGCGCGGAGCACGGTCTTGCTCTGATGGGACGGCGTCATCGGCGGCAGCTGCATCGTCGATAAGCTTTTGCACCTTCTCCGGATCCTGCAGATCCTCTGGGCCCACATCCTCGAGGCCGAAACTGGCAAGCTGTGCCACTTTCAACGCAGTCAGGAGCTTTTGGCCAGCTACCGCCGGAAGCCTAGCCTCGAAGGCAAGCATGCCGTCGTCGCACTCGCGGGCGCGGGCATAAGGTTCGGTCGGATCCTCCTCTTTGGGCCTTGCCCCGGCGAGCACAAGCTGGAGATCAGCAAACGACATGCCCAGCGCGAGTTGGACGTATTGTTCCTCGTTGTGCTCCTCCAAATACTGGAGAAGAAAACGGACCGTCGAATATGGCATCACCCCCGATTCGAAGGCATCGAACAAGTGCCTGAACTTTCTCAGCCCTCTCGCCACGCGCACATACTCGAACGCCGTGGCCTGCGGGAGGTTGAGCTCGCTGCGCAACCACGTCGCCGTCGACCTCTCCCCGTACTGCTCCGCGAGCCCCTGTTCGTCGAACTGCCCCACCGCATCGAGCATCCGCGCTCGGTGGTGGTTCGCCGACAATTGATTGCATTTGATTTGGTCCTCGAGCACCTCTGCTGACAGGCCACCCGTTCGATCTTCCGTCCGTTCGTCCACCGCAATTGTCATGATTGATCCCCTTACTCATGAACACTGACACCTTTATAGAACGCTCATGTGTTCGAGTCAAGGGTATTGCTGAAAATGTCCATTGAAGTGGACAACGCGTACGGTTTCGCCAACTTGGGGGTCGAACATAGACCCAAAAACTATGCAGCTGCATAGGTGGGTGCCGCCCCAGAGTGGGCAAGCAAAACTATGCAGCTGCATAGTCAGCCCCCGCGCACGAACACCCCCAAAAAACTATGCAGCTACATAGTGGGTGCCACCCCAAAATTGGCAAGAAAAACTATGCAGCTGCATAGTGCCTGTCACCGAACGGCGGTGCGCCGCCCCTCCTTAGCAGGCAAGAAGGGGCCCAAGACCTAGCTGTTCTTACGAACAGTGGCGGTCACACCATCGATGACGGCATGCCCCTCGACGGGCTCGGTGACCACGTCAAAGGATGTCGCCAGGGTCTCGGCGGCAATGTGCTCAGCGTGGGTGCGGGCCCAGGCCTCCTTCTCTGCAGGCACGGCCAGCACCACAGCGATGCGGTCGGAAACCTCGAAGCCCTCGCGCTTGCGGGCATCCTGCAGACCGCGGATGACGTCGGCAGCCCAGCCCTCAGCCTCGAGTTCCTCGGTGACCTCGGTGTCGAGGACGACCAGGCCTACGGTGCCGTCGGCGTCGACACGCGCTGTGCTCTCCGGATTCTCCGCCACCAGACGCTCGGTGTACAACTCCGGGGTGAGCACGATGTCGCCGTCGACCACCACGTCATCGCCGCGGCGCTCGTAGTTGCCGGCCTTGACGTTCTTGATGGCGCGCTGCACGTCCCTGCCCAGCGACGGCCCGGCCACCTTGGCGTTGACTACAACTTCGAAGGATCCGGCGGAATCGACGTCGTCAGTCAGTTCGACGTCCTTCACGTTCACCTCGTCGCGGATGGTGGAGCGGAACGGCTCCAGCGCCGCGGAATCCGGCAGCGCCACGGTGAGCTTCGGCAGCGGCAAGCGGTTACGCAGCTTGTTCGCCTTGCGCACCGACGACGCAGCGGAGCACACCGCGCGGGTGGCGTCCATCGCCGCGACGAGCTCGGCATCAGCCGGCAACTCGGTCGCCTGCGGGTAATCGGTCAGGTGCACCGAACGCCCGCCGGTCAGCCCGCGCCAGATCACTTCGGACACGTACGGCAGCAGCGGCGCCACCGCGCGGGAGACGACCTCCAGCACCGTGTAGAGGGTGTTGAAGGCCTCCGGGTGTGCCTCTTGGCCTGCCCAGAAGCGGTCGCGGGAGCGGCGCACGTACCAGTTGGTCAAGGTGTCGGCGTAGCGGCGCACCTCGTCACAGGCGTCGGCGATACGGGTATCGTCCAGCGCCTCGCCGACGGATGCGACCAGGTCGTGCGTCTTGGCCAGGATGTAGCGGTCCAGCACATTATTCGAGTCCACCGACCACGTCGCTTCCTCGGAGGAGTACAGCTGCAGGAAGGTGTACGCGTTCCAGATGGGCAACAGCGCCTGGCGCACGCCCTCGCGGATGCCTTGCTCGGTGACGATCAGGTTGCCGCCGCGCAAGATCGGAGACGACATGAGGAACCAGCGCATGGCATCGGAGCCGTCGCGGTCGAACACCTCCATCACGTTCGGGTAGTTGCCTTTGGACTTGGACATCTTCTGCCCGTCGGAGCCCAGCACGATGCCGTGGGCGACAACCTTCTTGTAGGCCACGCGGTCGAACAGCGCGGTGGACAACACGTGCTGCACGTAGAACCAGCCGCGGGTCTGGCCGGAGTACTCCACGATGAAGTCGGCCGGCTGGCGCGCGTCGTGCTCCTCGCGGTTCTCAAACGGGTAGTGGTACTGCGCGAACGGCATGGAGCCGGACTCGAACCAGCAGTCCAGCACGTCAGGCACGCGGCGCATCATGGACTTGCCGGTGGGGTCGTCCGGGTTGGGGCGCACCAGCTCGTCGATATGCGGGCGGTGCAGCGACTCGGGGCGGGTGCCGAAGTCGCGCTCCAGCTCGTCGAGCGAACCGTAGACGTCCACGCGCGGGTACTCCGGGTTGTCGGACACCCACGCCGGCACCGGCGAGCCCCAGTAGCGGGTGCGCGAGATGTTCCAGTCGCGCGCGCCCTCCAGCCACTTGCCAAACTGCCCGTCGCGGATGTGCGCAGGGATCCACTCGATCTCCTGGTTCAGCTCGACCATGCGGTCGCGAATATCCGTGACCTTCACAAACCACGCCGGCAGGGCCATGTAGATCAGCGGCTCGCCCGAGCGCCACGAGTGCGGATACGAGTGCACGATCGTCTGGTCGCGCACCACGCGCCCCTTCGCCCGCAGGTCGCGGATGATGTCACGGTTCGCGTCGAAGACGAGCTTGCCCTCGTACTCCGGCACCAGCGAGGTGAATCTGCCGTCGGCGTCGACCGGGATGACCAGGTCGATGCCGTACTCCTGGCAGGTGAGCATATCGTCCTCACCGAAGGCGGGCGCCTGGTGGACGATGCCGGTGCCATCCTCGGTGGTGACGTAATCCGCGTTGAGGATCATGAAAGCGTTGTCGTGGTCGCGGAAGTAGTCGAATACCGGCTCATACTCCAGACCCTCCAGCTGTGAACCGGTGTAGGTTGCCACAACCTCGTACTCACCGAGCTCCTTGCCGTAAGCCCCCAGCAGGCTCGTAGCGAGCAGCAGCTGCTTATCGACGAAACCTTCGGCCCCATCCGCACCGACCTTGACCAACGAGTACTCCACCTCGGGGTGGACGGCCAGTGCCAAGTTGGACGGCAGGGTCCACGGGGTGGTGGTCCAAGCGATAGCTGCGGCGTCGTGAAGCTCGGTGTGCTCCGCCCACGTCTTTTCCGCCGCATACCCTGCACGCGCGCCGGTCAGTGGCAGCGTGACAGTGACGGTGGGGTCCTGACGGTCGCGGTAGGAATCGTCCAGGCGCGTCTCCTGGTTGGACAGCGGGGTGTGCTCCGCCCAGGAGTACGGCAGCACGCGGAAGCCCTGGTAGATCAGGCCCTTGTCGTAGAGCTCCTTGAACGCCCACATGACCGACTCCATGTACTCCGGGTCCATGGTTTTGTAGCCGTTTTCGAAATCCACCCAACGCGCCTGGCGGGTGACGTAATCTTCCCACTCGCCGGCGTAGTGCATGACGGACTTGGCGCAGTACTCGTTGAACTTCTCCAGGCCCATGTCCTCGATCTGGGCCTTGTCGGTGATGCCCAGCTGCTTTTCCGCCTCCAGCTCGGCGGGCAGGCCGTGGCAGTCCCAGCCGAACACGCGCGGGACGTGGTAGCCGCTCATGGTGCGGAAGCGCGGGACGATGTCCTTGACGTAGCCGGTGAGCAAGTGACCGTAGTGCGGCATACCGTTAGCGAACGGTGGGCCGTCGTTGAACACGTACTCCTCGCAGCCCTCACGCTGCTCCAGGGAGGCCTGAAACGTGCCATCGGTGTTCCAGTAGTCCAATACGACGCGTTCCATGTCTGGGAAGCGGTCGCTGCCGCCCGTCATGTCAACCTTCGGGTAGACGTTGCCAACCATGACATCACTCCTTCAGCCGTGCAGGGACGCATTGCTGCGCGGTACCACCCTGCTTGGAAGGCCCAGTGGCCCTCCCACTTCATTGCGGTGAAGGAAGTTACGTCTTCCGTGTGTGACGTCCGGTTCTACTGAGCTTGGCAGCCGTTCTTCCGGAAACGCTCCCCGGTGATGGCCGGATCAGTGCGTGTTACGAGTAACGCCCAGCATCCTACAACGATGCTGGGCGTTTGGGAAGAAACGGAGCGTTACTGCTCGTTCGGAGCGGAGCTAGAACGTGCTTCGAGCTCCTCGAGCTGGGATTCCAGCATCGTCTTCAAGCGCGTACGGTACTCGCGCTCGAAGGTACGCAGCTCCGCAATACGGTTTTCCAGGGCGGTCTGCTGCTGCTTCACCGTGTTCATGATCTCGGTGTGCTTGCGCTCGGCCTCGGACTTCAGCTTGGTGGCCTGCTCCTCCGCCTGGCGGATCTGCGCCTCGGCGCGGGAGTTCGCCTCACTGGTGGTTTCCTCGGCCTTCTTCTGCGCGTCGGTCACCAACTGCTTCGAACGGGTTTCCGCCTCCTGCAGCTGGGCGCGGGAGCGGGTGTTTGCGTCGTCGAGGACCCGCTTCGCCTTCGTCTTCGCCTCGTGGAGCTCGCGGTCCGCGGCATCCTGCGCATCCGCGATGAGGCTGGAAGCCTCACGCTGCGCGTCGGAGGTCAGGCGGTCCGCCATCTCCTGCGCCAGACCCAGGACCTTCGCGGCCTGCATGTGGTTCTGGTCGTACCGGTCCGTCTCGGCGCGGGTATTAGCCGCGTCCCGTGTGGACGTCGATCCAGCGGTGTTGGCGGCTGCGGTGCGGGCGTCCGCCGCACGGCGGTCGGACTCAGCCTGCTTCTCCGCGTTCTGCTGGCGGTCCCGCTCGGACTTCTGCTTCTCCGCGTCCAGCTCAGACTTCGTGTTGCGCAGTTCGCGCTCCAGCTCTTCCTTGGAGCGCTTGAGCGCACGCAGTTCCTCGTCGGCCTTGTTGCGAACCTCGGCCTCGATCTGGGTACGCAGTGCCTTCTCGTCGACACCGGAGCCCCCGGCCGCCGGAACAGCAGCAGACGTGCCCTGGGAAAGTTCCTCGACGCGCGCACGCAGTTCATCGTTCTCGTCCTGCAGCTGCGCGAGGGTGTCTTCCACGAGGTCGAGGAACTGATCAACCTCGTCCTCGTTGTAGCCCCGCTTGCCAATCGGCGGCTTGCTGAAAGCGACATTGTGCACGTCTGCTGGTGTCAGCGGCATTTGCATTCCCTTCGATAACTGTGTGAGTACTCGCTCGCGCGAAGCATTATCTGCTGAATTGTAACGGTTTCGCCCCACGAGTGCAGCTCAGCATAGCTGGATAACGGGGGAAGATCTTCAGGTGACGCTAGCGAAGTGCCGGATTGATCATGGTGGCAGCGATAAGCATCTGCAAAACCATCAGCACGAAGAACACCACGATCACGCTCACGTCCAGGCCGACGCCACTCCCGCCCAACCGCAGGGGCGGGATAAGCCTGCGCAGGGCCTTCACCGGCGGATCGGTCACCCTAAAGACGGGCTCGGCCACCATAATGAACCAGTGTGGCGGGTCGAACTGCTTCGAAAACGCCTGCACCATCTCGATGATGATGCGCACAATCACCAGTAGCGAATACAGCCCGACAAGGGCGTAGAGAATTGCTCCGAAAAGTGCCACGCCGTATCACCCTACCGGCTAGCGCAGGCCGGCAGCACGCTTGAGGTCTTCCTTCTCCACCCTCGCGTTCTCGGGCACGATCGCAAACACGCGCTTGCGGCTCTCGGAACCCCGGGAGAGGTTGTGCATGTTGCCGCGGAGTGCGAAGCACAGGCCGGCGGCAAAGTCAACGATGCGCTTCGCGTCTGCGGTTTCCAGATCGGTCAGATCCATCACCACCGCATCGCCATCGCGGAACGGCTCGCCGATCTCTTTGGCGTCGTTGTAGTTGCGCGGCGCCGCAGTGACAATGTGTGTGGTCGCCCGGTAGCTGGGGCGAGCTGGCTCGCGCAACGGTTCCCGGCGCTCGCCGATCGCCGGGCGCTCAACGCGTGACGGGCGCTCAGGACGCTCCACACGGTCGTAGGCCGTGGAGCCGGCGGCAGCGCCCGCAGCGGCTCCTGGGGTGTATTGCGGGTCGTCGTAGTAAGCGTCGTCCTCGCCGTGATCGACGGGGCCGAGGCCGAAAAAGTCTTTAGCGCTGTCGAAAAAAGACATACGGGAGGCTCCTTATGTACGGGCGTAATTGTCGGGGTGAAGTGGAATTTAGCGTACGGGGCGGGGGCCCAGGAGGGCAGTTCCGACACGCACGATATCGGACCCACACGCGATCGCTTCACGGAAATCACCGCTCATACCTGCGGAAAGTCTCAACTTCCGGTTGAGCTCGGCCCCGTAGGCATCTGTCAGCGCCCGGGCTTGAGAGAAGACTTCGCGCGGCTCGGCATCGAGCGGCGGCACCACCATAAACCCGGCCAGTTCGAGGTGTTCTGCACCCTCTAACGCTTCCACGATGTCGGGCACCTTATCCGGGGTCGCGCCGCCTCGCGCGGAATCGCCGTCGTAGGACAACTGAACCATGCACGGCAGCACCGCGGCGGTTCGGTCGCCGCGCTCAAGAGCGAGCGTCATGCCGCGCTCGAGACCGTGAGCCAGTTTCAGCGTGTCCACGGAATGGACTTCGGCGGCCCAGCGCGCCACCGAATTCGCTTTCTTGGTCTGGATCTGGCCGATCATGGCGATGCCGCAGCGACCCGCAAGGTGCGCCGCTTTTTCGCGCGCCTCTTGCTCTCGGTTCTCCCCCACCAGGGTGAAGCCGTAGTCCGCAAGCTCGGCAATGCGCTCCACGGGGTGGAACTTGGTCACCGGGAGCAAAACGACGCTGCCTTCGGCGCGTCCAGCCGCGCGCTCTGCTTCACGGATCTGCTGGCGGAGGGTTTCCAGGTTGTGTTCGAGATCAGACATCAGGCATCCAAACTACGCCGGCTTGGCGCCCGGTGACGCCTTCCCTGCGGTGAGAGAAAAAGTCGGTGTCAGTGATCGTGTCACGCGGATCTGCGTCGATGTGGGTCACGCCCAGGCTCATCAGCTGGCGCACCAGCCCGGCGCGGATGTCAAGACCCGCCGATCCCCGTTTCGTCCTTGTTCGCGAGCCGGGCAGGTGCTTTTCCACGTCGGCCGCCATCGTGTCCGGCACCTCGTATGATTCCCCGCCTGCAGCGGGCCCGAGCAGTGCTTGGATCCGGGAGGGCTGCGCGCCGAGCTCGACCATTGCGTCCACCGTGTTTTTCACAATCCCGTTGCGGGCCCCCATCCGGCCGGCGTGGGCTGCGCCGATCACCCCCGCAGTGTGGTCGGACAGCAACACCGGGGTGCAATCGGCGACGAGGACGCAGAGCGCGAGGTTTTTCTCCCTGGTAACGAGTGCGTCGGTGGCCTCGACGGGGGTTGCCGAAGGTGCGTCGATAGGCGTGACTGTGTTGGTGTGGAGCTGCTCCATCCAGACGAACCGTTCCTCGGGTAGCCCGAGGATGTCGGCCAGCCTAGCGCGGTTAGCGGCGACCGCTGCAGGGTCGTCGCCTACGTGGGCGCCCAGGTTGAACGATTCGTATGGGGCAGCAGAAACCCCGCCCGCACGGGAGGTAAACACCATGCGGACGGGGCGAGCGGAAAGATCTGGCATGCACGCCAGCTTAACTACCGCATGAAGTCGGGCACATCCACGTCGTCGAAGCCGCCGTCGAAGCTACCGTCGGAGCCGGTGTCGCGGCGCTCGTGGCTATCGCGGTCGGCGCGGTCGGCGCGGTCACGGTCGGTGAACAACCCGCCGCGGGATGCTTCGTAGCGGTGGCGCGGTTGGTAGTCGTTCCGCTTCGGTTCCGACTCAACGACCTTGGTGGAGGTCTGCTCCGGCTGCGGAGCCTCCTGCTCGGCAGGTTCAGCGGGGCGGGCGTTCGCCTTCTCGTCGAAGCCGGTGGCGATGATGGTGACGCGGACCTCGTCGCCCAAGTTGTCGTCGATGATGGTGCCGAAAATGATGTTTGCGTCTTCGTCGGCCTTCTCCTCCACGATGGAGGCGGCATTGTTGACCTCCATCAAGCCGAGGTCGGAGCCGCCGGCGACGGAGATGAGCACACCCTTCGCGCCCTCCATGGTGGTTTCCAGCAGCGGGGAGTTGATGGCCTGCTCGGTAGCCGTCATCACACGGTTCTCGCCGCGGGCGGAGCCGACGCCCATGAGCGCCGAGCCGGCGTCCGCCATCACGGAGCGCACATCGGCGAAGTCCACGTTGATCATGCCCGGGATGGTGATCAGGTTGGTGATGCCCTGGACACCGTTGTAGAGCACCTCGTCTGCGGCGCGGAACGCTTCCATCATGGACAGCTCCGCGTCGCCGAGCTGCAGCAGACGGTCGTTCGGGATGACGATGACGGTGTCGCAGACTTCCTTCAGATTCTCGATGCCTTCGAGCGCCTGACGGGTGCGTCGCTTGCCCTCGAAGGTGAAGGGGCGGGTGACCACGCCGATGGTCAGCGCACCCATCTTCTTCGCGATGCCGGCCACCACCGGCGCGGCACCGGTGCCGGTGCCGCCACCCTCGCCGGCGGTGACGAAGACCATGTCAGAGCCCTTCAAGGACTCTTCGATCTCCTGCTTGTGGTCCTCTGCGGAGGTGCGACCTACCTCGGGGTTCGCGCCCGCGCCGAGGCCGCGAGTGGCCTCGCGCCCGATATCGAGCTTCGTATCGGCGTCGGTGAACAGCAGCGCCTGGGAGTCGGTGTTGATAGCGACGAATTCGACGCCTTTGAGGCCTTCCTCGATCATGCGGTTGACGGCGTTCACGCCGCCGCCGCCGACTCCGACGACGCGGATCATGGCGAGGTAGTTGGCGGGAGAGGTCATGGTGGTGGTCTCGCCTTTCACAAGTTGGTTTTTTGCAGTTGCTACCCATCTTGTGTGAAAGCTGCCGAATTTTGGTTTTCTGGGTCGGCGTGTCACAACCCTAAACCTGTACTTTAGGGTTGTGACCTGCGGATTTAGCGCGAGGTTACCAACTCCGGGTTCGAAATATTGAAACTCTGCCCCGGCAGTTGCAGCACCGTCTCAAGCGCCAGCGCCTTGTTGCGGTTGTCCTCTGCCGCGCCCCACACGACTGTCCTGTCGCCCTCCACTTTGAGCACAAAGTTGTGGGCGCCGTCAGTAGTGAGCTCACGGACCTGCGGGCGTGCGGGATCCGTGATGGCGGCAGCCACCTCAACGGCCTCCCGCATCTGTTCGTCACCGATCCCCGTCAGCTGCACCGCCCCTACCGGCGGCTGCGCAACCACGAAGTCTTTCCCCTCACTGTTGATCAGGTGGGGCTCACCGGACTGGTCCAACCACGCAACGGGAGTGTGTTCCACCACGGTGATATCCACCGCGTTCGGCCACTGCCGCTTCACCGTCGCGGAATCGACCCACGGGTTGCCGGCGACGCGGTGCGCCGCACCGCGGACGTCGACACGGCCCATGGGGGTGCCCGCCTCGATCCCGGACAACGCTTCAACTTCCTCGGCGGGCAGGTTCACAGCGCCCTCGACGTTCACGGCATCGACGGGCATGGCCGGGGTAAACGGCAGTGCCGCCACCACTGCGGCGATCAACGTAATACAGCCGATGACGACGGCGATGGCGCGCCGCGACATTTATGCCCCCCGCAGCGCGTCGAGAATCTCGTCCGCGAGCATGGTGACGCTGCCGGCTCCCATGGTCAACACGAGGTCACCGGGTGCGGCCGAAGCCGCCACCGTGGCCGGAGCAGCCGAGAAGTCCGGCTCCAGACGAACGGGCACGGTCATCTGTTCAGCGATGATGCGGGAGGTCACCCCCTCCACCGGGGTCTCGCGGGCTCCGTAAATGTCCAGCAGAATGCACTCGTCGCTAAGCGAAAGCGCGTCGGCGAACTCGGCCGCGAATTCTTGGGTGCGCGAGTACAGGTGGGGCTGGAAGCACACGATCACTCGCGCGCCATTGCCTTCCGCCGCCACCTTGTCGCGCGCGGCGGTGAGGACCGCGGCCACCTCGGTCGGGTGGTGTGCATAGTCGTCGTAGACGCGGGTGCCGCCTATTTCGCCTTTGAACTCGAAGCGGCGGCGGACGCCGGAAAATTCGGACAATCCCTGAGCGAGCTTCGCAGGATCGGCCCCCACCAGCGCACCCGCGAGCAAGGCGGCCGCCGAGTTCAGGACCATGTGACGCCCCGGGATGGCCATGGTGTACATCACGTCACCGGAGATGCGCTCGGTGCGAAGCTGAACGTCTACCACGGTGTGTTCGCCGTCCTGGCGCTCTCCTGTCACCACAGCACCCGCCGGGATTTGCGGGTGCCGCGCCGCTGCCTCCGCGGTGCCGTAGCCGGAAACCGTCAATCCGCGCTCGATGGCGCGCTCGCCGCAGGCGGCAGCGTTGTCATCGTCGAGGCAGACCACTACGAGCTTGGCGATGTCCGCGAAATCATCGAAGACCTTGAAGTACTTCTCGCGCGTGCCGTAGAAATCCAGGTGGTCCGGCTCGATGTTCGTGATCACCGCGACATCCGGGGAGTATCGCAGCAGGGACGCATCAGATTCATCGGCTTCCGCGACGAATACGTCGCCGTGACCGTGATGCGCGTTCGTCCCTGCGCGGTTGAGCTGGCCGCCGATGGCGAACGAAGGGTCCTCCCCCGCCGCCTGCAGCGCCACGACCGCCATTGAGGTAGTGGACGTCTTCCCGTGCGTTCCTGCGAGCAGCAGCTGGGTGGAGCCTTCCATGAGTTCAGCCAACAGATCCGAGCGGCGCAGCAGCGGGATGCCCTCGCGCTTAGCGCGCACCAACTCCGGGTTGTCCTGGGGAATCGCCGCAAAGCTGGTCACTACCGCCGTTGGCAGCTCGCCGGCAAGCTCCAAGTTTGCCTCGTCGTGGCCGAGCGCGATCTTCGCGCCCTTCGCCCTGAGTGCGCGGACTGGGCGGGAATCCTTCGCGTCAGAGCCAGTTACGGTTGCGCCGCGGTCGAGCAGGATGTGTGCGACGCCGGACATTCCGGCACCGCCGATGCCAATGAGGTGCACGCGGGAGAGATCTGTCATTGTGGGTCCTTTCCAGCAGCCGCGGCGATGCGCCCGGCGAGGTCTGCGGCGACACTGCCAGCGCCCGAATCTTTCAGCGCCGCGCGCATCGTCGCACGAGCCTCGGGGTCTTGCAGGGGCAAAAGCCTATCGAGGAGCACGTCACCGTTTAACGCCGCATCGTCGATACGCAGCGCCGCCCCGGTGGACACGAGGTGGGCTGAGTTCAGGCCCTGCTCGCCGTTTCCGTGCGGCAGCGGTATGTAGATGGCGGGAAGGCCCGCCGCCGAATTCTCGGCCACGGTCATCGCGCCGGAGCGGCACACCACGACGTCGGCCACGGCGTAGGCGGCCTCCATATCGTCGATGTACGGCACCGCGGTGTAATGGTCGTGCTTGGCCGGCGCATCGTTTTTACGGCCGTAGGCGTGCAAAATCTGGTATCCCGCCGCAGTCAGCCGCTCCACTGCGCCGGCGAGTGCGGTGTTGATGCTCACCGCGCCCTGGGACCCGCCGGTGACCAGGATGGTCGGCCGATCCGGGTCTAAGCCCCACATTCGCAGTCCCCGTTCACGCTTGGCGCCGTCCGGGTCCACTCCCACACCAGGGCGGACAGGCACACCGACCACGTCGCCAGCCATGCCCGAGTTCGGCACCGCGTTAAAGCCGGTGCCGCCGAGCTTCACACCCAGCTTGTTCGCCATACCGGCCAACGCGTTGGTTTCGAGGACAAAGAAGGGCAGGCCGAGCGACTTCGCCGCCAGATACGCGGGCGCGGAGACATAGCCGCCGGTGCCGAACACGGCCCTCGCCCCGGTGAGCTTCATCGCTTTGCGGGCTTGGCGCACGGAGCGGCCCAACTTAAACGGCACGCCCGCCAACTTCCACGGTTGCTTGCGGGGAATCGGCACAGGGTCGATCAGGGCGAGTTCAAAACCGCGGGCCGGCACGATAGTGGTTTCCAACCCGCGCTCGGTACCGAGCGCGACAACGTTGGCCCCGTAGACGTCGCGAAGCACCTCTGCGACAGCCAAGGCGGGTTCGATGTGTCCCGCGGTGCCTCCGCCTGCGACGACAACGCTGAAGTGGTCGTGGTCAGTGGTTGCGTTCATAACTCTCCTAACGCCGCGGGGTGGGCCTGTGCGGCTGACCATGGTAGCCCCGCCGGTTCTGGGTCACCGGGGTGCCGTAACCCTCGCGACGCGGGGCCGCCGCCGGTGCGGCAGGACGCTGCTGCAGTGCACGGGGTTCTCCGATGAAGAAGATGCGGTCAAACACTGGCCTGCCGTAATTTTGCATGGAGGACACTGCGTCTGGCTCGTGCCGAGCCACCGACGCGAGCACTCCCATCGCGCCCAGGGTGAAAACCGCGGAGGAACCGCCGGCAGACAGCATGGGCAACTGGATGCCAGTGACCGGCAGCAGCCCGACGACATACCCCATATTGATGAAGGCCTGGGACACCACGGCCGCCGTCAGGGACGCCGCCATGAGTGTCTGGTACTGCGTCTGCGCCCGTCGGGCCGTGCGCAAACCGAAAAAGCCGAGCATTGCGAAAAGGAAGATAACCAGCGCGCCGCCCCACAGGCCGAGCTCCTCTCCGATCACCGCAAAGATGAAGTCGTTTCGCGCCTCCGGCAAGTAGAACCACTTGGCGCGGGACTGGCCCAACCCGACGCCGAATATGTGCCCGTCTGCGAGAGAAAGAAATCCCTGGTGGGACTGGAAGGCCACGCCCTTGGTGTCGTCGAAATGACCGTGCAGAGCGTCGAAGTAGACGTGGAAGCGGTTGGAGCGGAAGCCGCCGGAGAAGAACATCACCAACAAGGCGATAAAACCGGACGCAACCACCACTCCGACCGCCTTCATTGACACGCCCGCAAACAGGAGGATGAACGCGACCACCACAGCGAACGACAGGGCCATGCCCATGTCGCCCTGCATCCCGATCAGCGTGACACACAGAAGCGACACGGTGAGGAAGGCGGCAAAGCCGTTGTCGGGGGCGCTCAAACGGCGCGGATCCTTATTGGCGAGGATTTTCGCGCCCCACATTGCAATGGCCACACGAGCGAACTCGGAAGGCTGCAGGCGCAGCGGGCCCGCAACGAGCCAGGATTGGGATCCCACCTCTTCGCGCCCCGTACCGAGCGGGGTGAGCACGGCGACGAGTAGCACGATGGCGATGACCATCAGCCAATTGCTCAGGTTGCGGAGCCGCTCGGGCGGGGTCTTGAGCGCAGCCCAGAACGCGATGAGACCAAGCCCCACCATGACGCACTGGCGCGCTGCCTGGGACCAGACGCTGGCGCTCGCGGCGAACGACGTCGCCATCGACGAGCTCATCACCATCACCACGCCAAGCCCCGCAAGAAACAGCACGATGCTGCGGATCATCGTGTAGTCGATCAGGGGACGTGCATCGAGCGCGTCTCGGAAGCGCCTCGCCGCGGCGCTGAGCTTCGATTCGGGAGCGGGTGCCGCTTTGCGCGGCGCGGCCGGCCTAGAAGCGCGTTGCCGGGGTGCGCGTTGAACCGTCATGCTGCCCTTTCGATTGGAACCGCGAAAAACCTCAACCTCTAGTTGAGCTTACTTGTTGTCCGGGTGCCAGTGTCGCATTGCGGCGGCCGCAAACGCGTCGCCACGCGCCGACATTCCGGAAAACATGTCCAAGCTGGCCGCCGCTGGCGCCAACAGCACCGTATCCCCTGGTTGTGCCTGCGCGGCCGCCCAGCTAACCACCTCGTCCATCGCTTGCTCCGCGTCGTCTGAATCGGAGACGAACACCGGGATGTCCGGAGCGGTCTGCGCCAGCGACAGACGGATGAGTTCCCGGTCGGCCCCCAGCAGGGCCACCGCGCGGAACTGCGGTGCGTGCGCCTTCACCACCGCGTCTACGCTGGCCCCCTTCAGCTGCCCGCCGGCCACCCACACCACGCTCCCCGCGCCCGTGAGCGCGGAATCGGCGGCGTGCGGGTTGGTGGCCTTCGAGTTATCCACCCAATCCACCCCGCCTGCTGAGTGCACGACCGCACCGCGGTGCCCCTCTACCTCGTATGCGCTCAGCGCGCGCCGGATGTGCTGCGGCGTTGCCCCCTGGGTCAGCGCCACCGCAGTGGCGGCGAGCGCGTCCAGCACCCCGGCCGCCCCCGCGGGTTCAATGCCGTCGGCACTGGCAACACCGACGGTTTCGCCGCCAAGCTTTGCGACGATGCGTCCGCCCACCACCCCGACTTGCCCATCCGCGGGTTCCCCGAGGGTGAATCCGATAATGTCCGCGCGGCCAGTGTCGCTGGCGAGGCGCGCCACCTCAGCATCGTCGATGCCGGCAACCGCTACGGCAGCGTTGAGCACCTTCGCTTTAGAAGCCGCGTAATCGGCGAAGCTCCCGTGCCAATCGATGTGGTCGTCGGCGAGATTGAGCAGCACGCCAGCGTCCGGCACCAGCTCCGATGACCAGTGCAGCTGGAAACTGGACAGCTCCGCGACCAGCACGTCTAGGCGCTCGGGCGCGAGCATCGCCTCGCCCACTGCGACGCCGATGTTGCCGCACGCACCGGCGCGCCGACCTGTGTCTTCGCCCGCCACAATCATCATCTGCGCGAGCATGCCGGTCGTGGTCGTTTTACCGTTCGTGCCCGTAACTACGAGCCAGGTGCGCGGCGGGCCGAACACGCCGGCCTGGTCGAGCCGGAAGCACAGCTCCACGTCGCCGATGACCTCGATTCCGGCCTCCATCGCGTCGATAAGCAACGGCGTATCCGGACGCCACCCCGGGGAGGTGACTAAGAGGTCAACCTCGGGGAAGCGCGAGCGGGCCTCGGCGCCGCTGCAGGCGGCGTACCCCAGGGCCCCCGCACGAAGGCGACCGCCCTCGGTGTCGTCGACGACGGTGAAGGCGGCGCCGGCGGCTGCGAGCAACCGGGCGGCGCCTAGCCCGGATACGCCCGCGCCGGCGACGAGTATCGGGCCGGATAGAATGGCTGGCCGCGTCACAGGCTTGCCCCGTTCTGGGACAGCCATTCTCCGTAGAAGACGGCCAAGCCCAGCATGACTGCCATCGCGGAGATGATCCAGAACCGTACGACCACTGCGGTCTCGGGCCAGCCTCCGTTTTCAAAGTGGTGATGGAACGGCGCCATGCGGAATACCCGCTTGCCGGTGGACTTGAACGACGCCACCTGAATGACCACGGAGGCGGCCTCCAAGACGAACAGTGCGCCGATGATGATCATCAGCAGCTCGGTACGCGACCCGACGGATAGCCCTGCCACCAAGCCTCCGAGTGCGAGCGAACCGGTGTCGCCCATGAAGATCTTTGCCGGGGCGGCGTTCCACCACAAAAAGCCCACGCACGCGCCAAAGCCGGACGCCGCCAGGATTGCCAGATCCAACGGGTCTCTGACGCTGTAGCAGCCCGCAGCGGCGACCGCGTCGCAGGAGTTCCGGAACTGCCAAAACGTGATGGCCACGTAAGCGGCCATCACCAGCGCGGTAGTGCCGGCGGCCAGGCCGTCCAAGCCGTCAGTGAGGTTCACAGCGTTCGACCACGCCGCGAGCAGGATGTAGATGAAGATGAGGAAGATTATCGTGCCGATCGTCCCGCCGCCCAGTGTGAGATTGATCGTTTCCATGTCCCGCACAAAGCTTAAGAACGGCGATCCGGGGGTCAGCCCGTTTTCGTCCGGGAACCGCAGGAGCACCACGCCGAACACCAGTGCGATCGCCAGCTGTGCTATCAATTTCGCGGTCTTGTTCAGACCGAGGTTGCGGTGCATGAACAGTTTTATGCCGTCATCTGCGAAGCCGACGAGGCCAAGCGAGAGCGTGAGAAACAGCACGATCAAGCCGGTGGCGGTGAACGCGGAATGCCCGGTGATCAAGGCGGCGAGGCTGCCACCCAGGTACCCCATGGTGATGCCGGCGAGGATGGCCAGCCCGCCCATCGTCGGGGTGCCGCGCTTCCGAGCGTGGGACGCCGGACCGTCCTCGCGGATCTCCTGCCCCATAGCCCGCCGGTTGAAGTACCGGATCAGCGTGGGGGTGAGAAAGATCGAAACCAGGAAGCTGATGATTCCGGCGCAGATAACTTGAACCATGGAAGTCTGTACCTTGCTATTTCTCTACGTCGCGTTTCTACCTAAGCGTATGCCCTTGCAAGAGCGCTTCTGCCACTACCCACAGCCGGGCAGCGTTGGAAGCTTTGACCAGCACTACGTCGCGGTCCTCGCGGTCACGCCAATTGTCCTCGCCGGTGGGCGGTGACACCAGGAGTTCCCGCACGGCCCGCGTGGCCGCGTCCGTGTCTGGAACTCGCGTGGCGCGAATGCCGTGATCCGCGGCGCGTTCGTTCAGCGCCGCCATAGCCTCCGACTCGCCGACGGCGACGAGATGCGTAACCCGGTATCGCGCCAGTTCGTCGGCGAGCAGGGCGTGTGCTTCTACTGCACCCTGGCCCAGCTCGCTCATCTCACCGAGCACCGCCACCGATCGCACGCCAGGGCGGGCTGCGGCGGTGTAGCCAAGCGCTGCGATAGCCGCTCGCATGGATTCCGGGTTGGCGTTGTAGGCATCATTGATCACGGTGACACCGTCGGCGCGCGTGTTCACGTCCATCCGGTTGACGGATACGGAATGCGCACTAGACAGCGCCTGCGCAACCGTCTCCGCGTCCATGCCCAGCTCAGTTCCCACGGCGGCTGCAGCGAGCGCGTTGCCCACCTGATGAGCACCGAAGACGCCGAGCTCGACGCGCTGAGGCTCGCCCTTTGGGGTGTGCATAGTAAACGACGCGCGCGCTACCGCGTCGAGCTCCACGTCCGTGGCGAAGTAGTCGGCGGCAGTGTTGCCGGTCTCGGAGAAGGTCACCACCCGCGCTTGGGTTCGAGACGCCATGCCCGCCACCAGCTCGTCGTCAGCATTGAGCACGGCCACGCCGCTGTCCGGCAGCGCCTCAACGAGCTCCCCCTTCGCCCTCGCGATGTTTGACCGGGAGCCGAACTCTCCGATGTGGGCGGAACCGACGTTGAGCACCACACCGATAGTGGGCGGCGCAATGGTGGCCAAGTGTGCGATGTGTCCGATGCCGCGGGCGGACATTTCGGCCACGAGAAAATCGGTGTCTTCAGTGCAGCGCAACACCGTGTACGGGTGGCCAATCTCGTTGTTAAAGCTGCCGGGTGGCGCGACCGTTTCGCCCGCGCGCGACAGCACCGCGGCAATCAGGTCCTTTGTTGAGGTCTTGCCTGCCGAGCCGGTCACGCCGACGATGGTCAGCCCATGCTCCGCAGTCAGCTCGCGGGCAACTGCAGCGGCGAGCTTGGACATCCCGTCCACCACTCCCGCCGCAGACCCGTCTGGGTCGTTGACGGCAAGGTCCGAGTTGTCCCCTTCGCGCGGCGGGCGCTTGTCGACGATCACCGCCGGCCTGCCCACCTCCCGAGTAGTCAGCGCGGCGACCGCGCCGGCCTCGGCAGCCTTGTCCACGAAGTCGTGGCCGTCCACGCGCGCCCCCGGAAACGCGATGAATAACCCGCCGGGGCCGATCTTGCGGGAATCAAACTCCACAAACCCGGTCACATGCGCGTCCGGCTCCGCCTCCGGGCTGACCTGCCCGCCGGTAATGTCGGCGATGCGCGCCAACGTCATGTCGATCATGCTCGCACTCCCCTTTCTCTAATGGCCCTGCGCATCTCTTCACGGTCGTCGAAGTGCAGCTTTTGGGTGCCCACGAGCTGGCCGACTTCATGGCCTTTGCCCACCACTATTACGGCGTCGCCCGGCTGCGCCCACGCCACGACCGCATCGATGGCCTCGCCGCGGGGACCAACTTCCTCGATCGTCGCGTCCGTTCCAGCCCCGCGCGCGCCCTGGAGCACGGCGGCACGGATCGAGGCCGGGTCTTCCGTACGCGGGTTGTCGTCGGTAACAACGACGAAGTCCGCTCCACGCGCGGCCTCAGCGCCCATCAGCGGGCGCTTGGATGTGTCGCGGTCTCCGCCGGCACCGACAACCACACCGATGCGCCCCTCGACCTGGCCGCGCAAGGTGGCCAGAACCGCACCGATCGCGGCGGGTTTGTGGGCGTAGTCCACGACGGCGACGAAGGGCTGGCCTTCGTCGATACGCTCCATGCGCCCCGGGACAGCGGCCTGCTCCAACCCGCCGAGGAACGCCCGCAGATCCACGCCTGCGGTCTGGGCCATCGCCGCAGCTAGGGCCGCGTTTGCGACGTTGAAGGCACCCGGCATGGGAAGGGTGAACTCGTACGTGTCGGCTGCGTCGAGTCGGATGCGTTGAGACCCTTGGTCGTCGATGCTCACCAGCTCCGCCGTAATGTCCGCCCCCGTGGTCGTGCCGACAGTGACCGGATCTGCGGCGAGGGCGGCCATGCGCAGACCCCACTCGTCGTCGACACAGATGACGCTGCGCTTCGCCCGCAGCTCGCTCTCCGGGCTAAAGAAGAGGGCCTTGGCCTGGAAGTAGTCTTCCATCGACGGGTGGAAGTCCAAGTGGTCCTGCGAAAGGTTCGTAAACCCGGCGATGTCAAAGTCTGCACCGGCGACCCGGCCCAACATCAGCGCATGGGACGACACCTCCATCACCACGTGCGTGACCCCTTCATCTCGCATCTGGGCGAATAGCCGCTGCAGCATCGGAGCTTCGGGAGTGGTCAGCTCCGTAGCAACGTCACGGCCCATGATCTTCGTGCCCGTGGTGCCGATCAGCCCCACCTTGCACCCGGCGGCACTAAGCCCTTTATCCAGCATGTACGTAGTTGTGGTCTTGCCCGAGGTGCCAGTAATGCCCAAGAGCGTAAAGCTTTGCGACGGGTGCCCGTACACCTCCGCCGCCACACGGCCCAAAATTGCCCGGACATCCTCTACCACCAGCACCGGGCGGCGGTCCGCAGTCTGCTGGATGATGGCCAACCCAGCTTCATCAGTGAGAATTGCGCCAGCCGCAGAGTCGAAAGCGTAGGTGGCGCCATGCACCCGAGTGCCTGGCAAGGCAGCGAACAGCCCCCCGGGTTCCAGGTTGGAAGAATCGAGCCCGATAAAGCTCACCGGCATGGGCGCGCTCGGCGGGTTAACGGTGCGAGCGTTCGCGATCTCGGCGAGGTGCTGCAACGTCGTTGTCGCGGTAGTCATTGCGTAAGCCTCCTTATTCCCCACTATTCCCCCTGCAATCGGTACGGCTCAGCCGGCGGGCTCAGCGGCACGTTTTCGCGGTTGAGCAGCCAGCCGGCAATCTGTTTGAACACCGGGGCGGCGGATTGACCGCCCGAGCCGCCGTGGAGAACGCCACGCTGCGGCTCGTCCAGCATGACAGCCACGACAAATCGGGGGTCGTTGGCGGGTGCGATCCCAGCAAACGTGATCCAGTAGGCGCTCTGCGAGTATGCGCCGGTATCCGGGTTGACCTTCTGCGCGGTGCCGGTCTTGCCGGAGAACTGATATCCCTCGAGGGTGTTGCCCTGTGCGGTGCCGTTGTTAATGCCCGCGGGGTCCTCTTGGAATGCGGAGCGGAACATGTCAACGGTGGTGCGCGCGGCCTGCTCGCTGACAACGCGGGTGTGCTCCGGCTCCTCCTGCGGGATCGGCTCCCCGTCCGGGCCGGTAATGCTCGCAATAATTCGCGGCTGGATACGCTCCCCGTCATTGGCGAGAGCTTGATACACGCTAGCCATCTGCAGCGCCGTCCAGCTCATACCCTGGCCAATAGGCAGATTCGCGAAGGTGCCGCCGGACCATTGCTCCAGTACCGGAAGCAAGCCGGACGATTCGTTCGGCAGCTCGATGCCTGTGCTCTGACCGATGCCGAAACGGTTGAGGTAGTCCGCGTAGCGTTCCTCCCCTAACCGTTGCGCCAGTTGGAGCGTACCTACGTTGGAAGACTTTCCGAAGATGCCGGCGGTGGTGTACGGCATCACGCCGTGCTCCCACGCATCCCGGACCGTGATTCCCGCCATGTCGATGGAGCCGGGCACTTGGTGGACCTCAAACGGATCCGTCAGACCCTGGTCGATCGCCGCCGCAGCCGTAATCACTTTCGCCACCGAGCCGGGCTCAAACGGGTGAGAGACGCTGGGATTTTCGAAGTCCTTCCCCTTCTTAATCTGTTGCTCGATGTCGCCGTTCGGGTTGATCGCATCGGTGTTGGCCATCGCCAGCACCTCACCGGTGTGTGCGTCGAGCACCACGGCCTGGGCCTCCTTCGCCAGCGAGTTGGCCTTGGCCTGTTCCAGCGCCTGCTGCACGTACGTCTGCAGGTCGAGATCTATCGTCAGCTCGATACGCGAGCCGCCGACAGCGGGAACCACATCCCGGAGCGAACCGGGAATGGATTGTCCGCCCGCGGAGACATCCTCCGTCGAGCGCCCGTCGATGCCGGTGAGGTCGGCGTCCCTGGATGCCTCGAGGCCAAACTGGCCCTGCCCGTCCATAGACACCTTGCCGATGATGTTCTCCCCCACAGCGCCGTTCGGGTACTGACGAATGTCTTGGTGGTCTGCGGCAATGCCGTGGAATGTGTCCGCCACCCGAGCCGCGACGTCGGGATCGACGTTGCGCACTAAGACCTCATAACTGGAATCGGCGTGCAGTTTGTCCAAGATCTCCTTGGCGCTGACCTGCCCGACCTTTGTAGTGGGCTCTGCGGTCGCGGTGTTCGCGGGGGTGTCGCTGACAACCTCACCGTCGCCGATCATGACGGGGATCTCATTCGCCATAGTGCGCAGCACATCTTCCACGCGAGCATCCACCTGGGCGGCAATATCTTCGTTGGACAGCCCGTCTACGCGCATTTGCAGTTCCTGCTGCTCCTTCAGCTCACTGCGCAGCTGCACCGGCGAAACAGTCAAGGAGCGTGCCTGCATCGTGTAGGCCATTTTGTTGCCGTCGCGGTCCACAATCTCACCGCGGCGTGCCCGGTCGACGTAGGTGCGGCTGCGCTGATCGTTGGCCTGCTCGCGCAGGTCATCGCCGATGATCACTTGGACCCAGAAAAGGCGGCCGATGAGCAGGGCCGCCACTGCCAGAAACGCAATGCCGAGCCAGTAGGCCCGCTTGCCGGTGATCTGTTTCTGCGGAGCCGGAGCCGTGTGTGGCCCCCTAGCTGGCTCGCCATGCTGCTGAGACCTCTGCGTGGTAGCGCTCTTGCGTGGCACGTTCACTGCCCACCTCCTTCATCCGCCTCTCCCAAGTGCAAAATTCCACCGTGCATGTCGCCGTTCATCATGCCCCGCTCATCGGGGATACGGCGGTGCGCCACGCCACCGACTACGGCTGTGCCGGAACACTGGCCTGGTACGGGGCCAGATTGGCCGCATGCGGGGCGTGAGCTGAACGACCCGGGCGCTGGGTGAGCGAATCTTCCAGATCCTTCGTCGCCCTCTCGTCGGAGGATGCGCGAGAGCCAGGCAGACCGGCACCATTGACGTCCACGAGCTTGGTGGCGGACTCAGGGTTGTACGGGCGCTGCTCCTGCGCGTGACCCGCCTCGTCCACCGCGACCACCCCCGGCTCGCCAGCCAGAACCATCCCCATGGCGTCCGCGCGCTGTGCTAAAGCAGCGGCGGATCGGCGATCCTCTAGGTCCCGGTTGAGGGATTCGACCTCGTTGGCCAGCTGCTGCTCCTTAGCCTGCAATTTCTGGATGGTAAAGGTTTGCGTTGTGGCAACGCCGGAGAGGATCATCGCCGCCGCGATGCCCACGAAAAGCAGCGGCAACGCAATCTGGGACAAGGAAGAGAATTTGGTGCGGGTTTGAGCGGTGGCCACCCGTCGCCCGCGCACGGACACGACCTGGTTAGAGCCCAAGCGACCACCGGACTTCGGGTGCCTCTCGTGCGGTTTGACACCCGACATGGTGCGCACAGGGTTCGCTGGGGACGCCGCGTTCGCCGTGCTCGCTGAGTGCACACGGGTTGCTCCCTGCTCGCTGCGGCGCGGGGTGCGGGTCAGCGTTGCCGATCGCGTTGCTCGTGCGGCCATGGTGTTCGTCCTTTGTCGGGCTGAGAGGGTGTTGGGCGGGTTAGGTAGTTGGGCGAAGTTTTTCTATGCAGCGCACCCTCACGGGAGCTGCTCGCGGATTCCGCTCGATCTCCGCTTCTGGCGCCTTCTCCGCGCCCCGGGTGACGGTGCGGAAGGCGGGTTCGGTGCCGGGGAGATCCATCGGCAGTCCCGCCGGGGTCTTCGATGAGGTCAGATCCGCGAACGCGGCCTTGACAATCTTGTCTTCCAAAGACTGGTAGCTCATGAACACCGCGCGTCCACCCACACCGAGCAGGTCAGTGATGACTGGCACGACGTTCTCTACTGCCTCGAGCTCGCGGTTGACCTCAATGCGCAGGGCTTGGAAGGTGCGCTTTGCGGGATGGCCGCCCGTGCGCCGGGTTGCGGCAGGAATCGTTGCGTAGAGCAGCTCGACCAATCGCGCCGCTCGGTCGAACGGTTGGCGCTCGCGCTCGGCGACAACCGCCGAAGCGATCTTGCCCGCGAAGCGCTCGTCGCCGTAGGTCTTGAGAATCCGGGCCAGGTCCCCGTGGCTGTAGGTGTTCAATACCTCGGCCGCAGTGATGCCGGCGGTCTGGTCCATGCGCATGTCCAGCGGGGCGTCACCCCTGTAGGAAAAGCCCCTCTCCTCCTGGTCGAGCTGCATCGACGACACGCCGAGATCAAACAGTGCGCCAGCGATGCCATGCTTGCGGGCGGCGTCAAAAATTGGGCCCTGCCCGTTGTCGATGGCTTCGTCGACGTGGTCGAAGCGCGCTTGTACGGCGCCAAACCGCTCAGCGAAAGGCGCTAAACGTTCAGACGCCTGGCGCAGCGCGTTCGGATCCCGGTCCACACCGATGACGCGAACCTGGGGAAATACGCTGAGAAAGTGCTCCGTGTGGCCACCGGCGCCGAGCGTGCCGTCGACAAGCACTGCATTCTCACCGAAGAGCTCAACGGCGGGAGCGAGGAGTTCAGCCATGCGATCGCGCATGACGGGGACGTGCCCGTGCGGGTCATCAGCGAGCGTGAAGTTCGCCATGGTGAGCCCTCCGTGTCCCTTACTTTCGCGTCGTTGGTATGCAGTTTGGGGAGCGCATAGAGCCCTGCCCGGGGCGGCTGTTCTGATGTCGGGGAAGTACACCAGAACGCTCCACGCCCCGGACAGAGTTCGTACACGCTCTCCGTGATCGTCGCCCGCTGTGGGGTAGTCAGTCCTACAGCAGACCGGAGAGAATGTCGTCGTCATCCGCTGCGGAGAACGCGGCTTCAGTTTCTTCTTGATACTTGTTCCAGGACTCGAGGTCCCAGATCTCGAGAAAATCCACCGAACCGATGACCACGCATTCCTTGGAAAGGTTTGCGTACTCGCGGTGCGCCGGGGACAGGGTGATCCGACCGGACCCGTCCAGCGTCTGCTCATCTGCACTGGCAGCCAGATTGCGGATGAACGCTCGCGCCTTGGGGTTGGTGCGGGATGCCGCTGCGGCCTTTCGAGCGCGTGCGGCAAACTCGTCGCGCGGATACACCGCCAGCGAGTGGTCCTGCCCCTTGGTCACCATCAACCCGTCCGCCAAGTCCTCGCGGAACTTCGCGGGCAGTGTCAGGCGACCTTTGTCGTCGAGCTTGGGAGTGTAGGTTCCCAGAAACATCCGGCGACCTACCTTCCTTCACCTTCCGACGTTGGCTGTGAAATTCTCTCGGCTTCGTTCTGCGGTGTGCACGTAGTCAAGATGCACGCCACATCACTCCGCTGGGCCCCACTTTAACCCACTTCTCCCCACAAACGCCACACTCTGACACAATTTTCCTTGATAATCCCATATTTACGCAGGCAGCGGCATCAATCTGCCGTGGGGGCTCAGCCCGTACTGCGCTATCACTTGACTCACTTCGCACATATAGAGCCCCTCGAACCCCAGCTTTTACCGCAGAATCCCCGCCGCGGCGCCGCGGCAGCGTTCGATTTTGCGCCTGGTGGGGAGAAGTGGGGGAAATGCAATCGGGCAATAAGAAACGCCTCCCCGTGCCGGGGAGGCGTCAAGTGCTAGTAACCGTCTACTTACTGGCGGTCTTCGAAGCGTCGGCGAAAACTCTCTTCCATGCTCGCGCCTCGCTGTGTACGCGGTTTCGATTGCCGCACCGCACGAGAGGATGTGGAGGCGGACTGGGCCGGAGTACGCAACGCCATAATGCCGCCGAACAACATCACCGCGAAGCCGATGATGCTGAGCACGACGGTCCACGTCCTCCAACTCGCAAGCGCCACACCGCCGAGGAGAAGCACCAGCCCAAGAACGATGAGCGCGACGCTGCGCATGGTGAGCTGCCCAGTCTTAGGTGAGGAACCGAAGCCGGAATCGGGCACCACACTGCTGCCGAACTTAGGGTCGTCCGCGAAGAGCGATTGCTCAATTTCGCGCAACGCCCGCATTTCCTGCTCAGATAGAGACACTGCTCACTCTCCCGATACCGATGGCGGACTGACATTAGTCATATAACGGTCATCCTACGCAGATTGTTCCCCGCTCCCGCCATTCTGGAGTTACGCGGCGATAGGCTCCTCTCCGCCCAAAGTCGCACCGTAGAAATCCTCGGCATCAGCCAGCAGCCGATGCACTACCTCGGCCCCCGGGTCCGACTCGATGCCGGAGGCGACCCTCCCCCGCTGCGCAGAGTAAGCCTGGAATACCTTCGCCCAGCGGGCGCCATCCACGCCGGTGAGAGCGAGCTTGTCCCACGCGCTAGTGGGTAGGCGCTTTCTCTTGCGCAGGATGGACGAAGCCGCATTGCGGGCGCCTGCCACTCGAAGCGCGGCCCGGTAAGCATTCTCCATGGCGAGATCGTGCCGGCCGGCTTCAAAATCATCGTGCGCCTGGGAGATCAGCCCCTCTGCTGCGCTGAGGAATTGCTCTGCGCGGCCCGACCGCGCTCCCGCCCCGTAAACCGCCCCAGTCGTCGCCGACATCACGCTTGCCATTCTCAGTTCCTCCTGATCGCCGTGAAGTTCTGTTCTCGTGCGGACACCCTAAAACACCCGTTCGACACCTCCGCACAATCTATGAACATGTGTTCGAATCCTTTTTGTGCAAAGTTTCCCGCTGCCACGGTTCAAGTGCTTCCATTAAGCTATGACTCCAACCATTCAGCGCCTCACCCCCGCCGAGTTCGTCATGCTCGTCCCCGTGCTCGTGGATCTTTACATCGAGGCCATGGAATACGCCCCGTCGATGCGGCATCAACGCATCCGAGTGTGGAAGGGCGAAGTGCGCTCTCCTGGATTTACGGCTGTAGCGGCAATAGACGCGAATGAAGTGGTGGGCGTCGCTTACGGATTTCTGGGAACGAGGGAACGCTGGTGGGACCGCCAGCTTGTCCGCGCGATGGAGGAAAACGGTGGGCTCTCCCAGAGAGATAGGGCCATGCTCCACAACTATTTCGAGGTTGCGGAGGTGCACGTCTCCCCCTCCCGCCAAGGCGCCGGCATTGGCTCTCGCCTCCTCGCCGAACTGTTGCGGGGTGTGCCCGCTCGCTGGGCTCTGTTGTCCACGCCGGAAGTAGCCGGGGAGGCGAACAACGCTTTTGGTTTGTACCGCAAGTTCGGCTTCGTGGACGTCGCGAGAAACTTTTACTACGAAGGCGACAGGAGGCCGTTCGCTATCCTCGCCCTCGATCTACATAGCTCCACTGGGTAGGGTTACCTGGGACAGACCAATAGGCGCAAGGAGCTAAACAAGGTGGCCGTGAAGAATCTGGGTCTCAACGCAGTTCCGCAGCAGGTTGAGCGCGACCTCACTGCATTCTTTACCAAGCGTGAGGCCGCTGTAGCACAGATCGGCGAACCAGTTTCCCGCGCTGTGCGCCACCTGCGAGCCTTCGTGCTGGGCGGCGGCAAGCGCATGCGCCCCACGTACGGTTGGGCGGGGTTCGTTGGCGCCGGCGGCCTTGCGGGCTCCGAGGACCCGGACGCGGTATTGCGTGCGATAAGCTCCCTGGAACTCATCCAAGCGTGCGCACTCGTGCACGACGACATCATCGACGCCTCCGACACCCGGCGGGGCAACCCCACAGTGCACCGCGCGCTCGAGGCCGAGCATCGCGAGCAGGGCATGCACGGCTCAGCCGAGGACTACGGCACGAACGCCGCGATTCTGTTGGGCGACCTCGCGCTTGCGTGGGCAGAAGACATGTGGCGATACTCGGGGGTCTCCCCCGAGGCGCTCGCGCGAGCCGCGGAACCGTGGGTAGGCATGCGTACGGAAGTCATCGGCGGGCAACTGCTGGACATCATGCTGGAAAGCCTGGGCAGCGAGTCTGTGGAAATGTCCAACCGCGTCAACCGCTACAAAACCGCCGCCTACACCATTGAACGGCCCCTGCACCTCGGTGCGGCGATCGCGGGAGCAAGCGACGAGCTTATCGACGCGTTCCGCGGCTACGGCCGTGACATCGGCATCGCATTCCAACTGCGAGACGACATGCTCGGAGTGTTCGGCGACCCGGCCGTGACGGGCAAGCCGGCTGGCGACGACCTCCGGGAGGGCAAACGCACCGAACTGTTCGCCACCGCGCTCGCGATGCTGGAGGAATCCCACCCGGACGGCGCACAGGAACTGCGGGCCGGCATTGGGCAGGTTGAGGAGGAGGCGGAGCTCCGTCGATTAGCAGAGCTCATCCGCTCAAGCGGCGCCGAGGATGCGGTTGAACAGCGCATTCAACAACTCACCGCATCGGGTCTCGGCTACCTCGACGGCGCGGGCATCGACGACGCCACCGTGGACGCGCTCACCGTGCTCGCCCGCAAAGCCACCGACCGGCGGATGTGATGCGCCCGCAAAACTTGGGCGTGATTGCCTGCGCGATGATCGCGGTCGGCTCCTACGGCGCCGGCGCAACCCGCTACCGTGGCGGCGTGCTGCGCGCCGCGGGCCTGGAGCATTTGTCGTACGGCCACGGACGAGGCCTGATGGACCTGCTGCTTACCGCGGGCATCGTCGGCCTCGTCGCCGCGTGGGTGGCCATTTGGAAAACTCGCCCCTCTGCAGGTGAGATGCGCCGCACAGTGATCTGGTGGGCTGGCACCCTCGCATTCAGCGCGCCGATCTTGTCGCGAGACGTGTATTCCTACCTCATGCAGGGCGCAATGCTGCGCGACGGATTCGACCCTTATTCCGAAGGCGCGGCCGTGAATCCGGGGCCGTACCTGTGGGAGGTCTCCCACGATTGGCGCAACACCACCACCCCGTACGGACCACTCCACCTCGGCCTGGGCAAGGCGGTGACCTGGCTTGTCGGCGAGAATGTCACCGCGGGCCTGGTGGTCTACAGGATGATCGCACTCGCCGGTTTTGCACTGATCGCGTGGGCGGTGCCGCGCATTGCAGCGCAAATCGGCGGCAGTCCCGCGCTCGCATGGTGGCTCGGTGTGGCCAACCCCGTCATGTTGTTGCACCTTATCGGCGGGATGCATAACGAGGCCGTGATGGTCGGGCTAGTCAGCGCCGGGCTGTTGTCCTGCCTGCGGCGCCGCTGGTGCACCCCTGGCATCGTCCTTATTGCGCTGGCTGTGTCGCTGAAAGCCACCGCCGCCGTGGCACTACCGTTCGTGGTCTGGCTGATGGTGAAGCGCCACAGCAGCACCCTTGCGGGCCAGGTGGGCACGCTCGCCGCCTGCGGCGCGTGGGCGCTCACTATCAACGTAGGGGTGATTCAGGTGGTCACCTGGGTCTCTGGCACCACGTGGGGCTGGCTTGCAGAAATCACCGGCAATTCCAAGGTGATCAATCCGTTGGCCGGGCCCACCCTCGCCGCCGAGCTGATCACGCCGTTGCTGCAGCTTTTCGACGACACGTTCCGCTACAACACCGCCCTCGCGTGGACCCGCGCAATCTTTTCTGGGCTGATGCTTGCGGGCTTAGCTGCGGCGTGGTGGATCTTCCGTCCCCGCCGGGGCGAAGCGTACGAGCGGCGCGCCATCGCGGGAACCACCGCCGCCTACACGGTCGCATTCGCGACCAATGCGGTGACGCTGCCGTGGTATTACGCCTCGATCATTTCGCTGACGGGCACATTCCGCCCCCCGGCCTGGGTGGTGAAGGTGACCGTAGGTGCGTCGATAGTCGTGGCCCTGGCGTTTCAGGGCAGCGGCAACCACCGCCTTTACGACGCATGGTTTCTCGCCCTCGCCGCGATCGCCGCTGTTGTTGCCGTGGAGTGGCTATTCAGGGATACCCCTAGAATGCCATCGCCTGAGCGCGGCGAATTACCTCACGGGCCTTTTGGCCGTGCAGAGCATCCACAGGACGCCCCGGCAGCGACTCGTCCGGCGTAAACAGGAAAGTTAAGATCTCCTCCGCATTGAAGCCGCCGTCGTAGAGTACGGTAATAGCACCGGAGACGAACTTGCTCAGGCCGTCATCGCCGAGCAGGCTTTCCGGGATCACCTTCTTGCCGTCTTTGACCCAATGCACCAGCTTCTGCGCACCGATGTAATCGTGCACCTTGGTCACGGGGACGTCGAGGGCCTCCGCGACATCGGGGAAGGACAGTAGGGTTTCGCCGCTGAGCAATTGCTCGAGATGTGTTTGTGCACTCACGGTCGGCGATTCTACTCTGGAGCCCATGGCAACCTTAAGTGCAGGCACGACGCTGGACGGGCGCTACGTCGTCGACCGCCCGATCGCGCGCGGCGGCATGGCCACCGTCTACCGCTGCGTGGACGCCAGGCTGGGCCGTGAGGTCGCGGCGAAAGTGATGCACGAGCAGTTCGTCCACGACGATGTCTTCCGCGATCGGTTCCGGCGCGAGGCGCGCGCGATGGCCCAGCTCAGCCACCCGAATTTGGTAAACGTCTACGACTTCTCCGCCTCTGGCGGGGAGGTTTTTCTGATCATGGAGCTCATCACAGGCGGCACCCTCCGTGAGCTGCTCGCCGAGCGCGGCCCCATGCCCCCTCACGCTGCAGCGGCGGTGATGCGGGGAATGCTCACCGGCTTGTCCGTGGCGCACGCAAAAGGGATGGTGCACCGCGACATCAAGCCGGACAACGTGCTCATCGACGCATCCAGCCGCGTCAAGCTGTCCGACTTCGGCTTGGTGCGCGCGGCCGCGGAAACACCCCAGTCCACTGATCAGATCGTGGGCACCGTGGCGTATCTGTCGCCGGAGCAGGTCGACGGTAGCCCGATCACCGCTGCGTCCGACGTCTATTCCGCCGGCATCGTGCTTTTCGAGCTCCTTACCGGCCGCACCCCATTCAGCGGCGATACCCCGCTCGCTCACGCCTACGCGCGGTTGCGCGCTGATGTTCCCGCGCCGTCGTCGCTGATCGCTGGTGTGCCCAAGCTTTTCGACGAATTGGTGGCCACCGCAACCGCCCGCAACCCCCGCGACCGATTCCACGACGCATCGGACTTCCTCGCAGCACTCGACGATGTCGCCCGCGAGCTACGACTACCCGCTTACACCGTGCCGGTACCGCGCAACTCCGCCGCCCACAGAGCTGCCGAGTTCCCCACCAACTTTGGTCTGGCGGCCGGGGCCACCGCTAGCGCCGCCAGCGCTGGGTCAGCGCGCGCGGCCCAGCAACGCCTTTTCCCCGGCGACGATGCCCCCACCAGGGTCTCTCCCGCCGCCGCGAGGCCTGCCCAGCCTGCGCCAACCCCGTCGCGGGGCCAGTGGCCGGCAGCTGCGCCCGGCCGTGGCCCTGCGCCCGTACCCGCACCAGCACCGCAGCCCCGCCCACAACGCCCCGCGGGCAAGCCGGTATCGAACCGCTCCGCAATCGGCGTTGCCCTTTACGCAGTCGTCGTCATCGTCGTTGTGGTGGCAGTGGGGTTGGGGGCCTGGTGGTTCGGCTCCGGTATGTACGGCGAGATCCCAGAGATTATCGTCCCGCGGGCATAAATCGCCGGGCGAGATCGCACCCGCCGACTACGCAGGCGCCGACCATGCGACGGCATAGCCAGCGCCGCTTCGAAGTGGTACTTAATACCGGAGCATTTCAGCAACGAGGAACGACAGCTCGAGGGCCTGCTCGGTGTTGAGGCGCGGGTCGCAGGCAGACTCGTAGCGGCCGGGCAGGTCCACGTCCGTGATGTCCTGGGCGCCGCCGAGGCACTCGGTGACGTTTTCACCGGTGAGCTCGATGTGGATACCACCTGGGTGGGTGCCGAGCTCGCGGTGGACCTCGAAAAAGCCCTGCACCTCGTCCAGAATCTTGTCGAAGTGGCGGGTTTTGTAGCCGTTCGAGGAGGTGAAGGTGTTGCCGTGCATCGGGTCGGACTGCCAGACCACCCTGTGGCCGGACGCCTCAACGGCTTTGACGATGCCGGGGAGCACCTCGCGGACCTTGTCCTGGCCCATGCGGATAACCATCGTCAAACGTCCCGGCTCGCGGTTCGGATCGAGCTTGTCGGCGTATGCGACAGCTTCCTCCGGCGTAGTGGTCGGACCGAGCTTGATGCCGATCGGGTTGGAGATCATGGCGGCGAAGTTGACGTGGAAGTCATCGATACCCCGGGTGCGCTCGCCGATCCAGAGCTGGTGCGCGGAAAGATCGTAGAGCCTGGTCTCTCCGCTGGAGTCCGTGGCCAAGCGCAGCATCGCACGCTCGTAATCCACCAGCAGCGCCTCATGCGAAGCGTAAACCTGGGAGGTGCGCAGGTTATCGTCGCGCACACCGCAGGCGTCCATGAACGCGAGGGAGCGCGAGATCTCGCGGCCGAGAGCCTCGTAACGGGCGCCTGCCGGGGAGTTGGAGACGAACTCGCGATTCCAATCGTTGATGTGGTGCAAGTCCGCGGTACCGGAGGACGTCAGGGCGCGAACGAGGTTCATGGCAGCCGACGAGTTGGCATAGGCACGAACCATGCGAGCCGGGTCGTGGCGGCGGGACTCCTCAGTCGGCTCCACACCGTTCACAATGTCGCCGCGGTAGTTGGGCAGCCCGTTGCCGTCTAGGTCTGAAGATCGTGGCTTGGCGTATTGGCCTGCAATGCGGGCGAGCTTCACCACCGGCATGGACGCGCCGTACGTCAGCACCGCCGCCATCTGCAACAAAGTGCGCACGTTGGCGCGAATGTGGGGTTCCGTGTTGGACTCGAAGGTCTCCGCGCAGTCCCCACCCTGCAGCATGAACGCCTCGCCGTTGGCGACGTCCGCCAAGTGTGATTTGAGCTGCTCCACCTCGGGGGCGAGCACAACTGGAGGCACCGACTCGAGAATTTTGCGTACGTACTCCGCCTGCGCGGGATCCCAGGACGGCTGCTGCTTCGCGTCGCGGGCGACGACGTCCTGGAACTTCTCGTTCAAGTCACCCGGCAGCGGTGGCAGATCAGGCAGTACGTCTTTGGGGATGTCAATAGTCCAACTCACCCATTTAGTAGTAGCACGATTCCACCCGCGCTACAACAGTTTTCACCTGCAAGTTCCCAAATTGTGACGGCGGCGTCTCACTATTTGGACACTTTGCCGGAGGCGTCGATAGGCAACGCTTCGACGCACACCCGGAATTTGCGCAGGTTGTGGCGAGCATCCACGAGCGCGTCGTGGTTGCCGTCCGGCACCTTAGGCAACCGCGGCCGTCCCGCCATCTGCCAATACTGCTTCAACTCGCGGGTGTAGCGCGGCAAATCTTTCGGCAGGCCAGCCATGTCGCCCCACAGTTGTGCGAACACGACGTGGTCGTAGGCGCCGACCCACGCCCACAGCTCCGGTGTGCCGTGGCCTGCAGTGAGAAAGGCGTGCGCCTCTTCTCGGATCTGGCGCAACGGCTTCCAGGCGGGGTGGGAAGCACGGGGAAGCTTGTCCAGCACGTTCTCGCGCACCCATTCGTTGGCACGGGACGCGTCGAATTCCGTGCTCACTGCGTAAAACTCCCGCCCGTCCTCGGCGACGATGCCGAGGGAGACGAGTTCAATGGTGGAGCCGTCCTCTATGAACTCTGTGTCGTAGAAGTACCGCATCTATTTGCGCTGCTCCGCCCGGATGTCGTCCAGCAGCTCGCGTCTCGACGGCCCCTTCGGGCCCCCGCCGCGACGGGGCCAAAACATCACAGCCGCGACAGCGAGCACGGCCAGCGGCCCGGCCAGCTTAGGGTGCCAGCCCGCCTGCGACGCAACTAAGTACAGTGCCACGATGACGGCAACGAGGCCGAAGCGGATCATCAGGGGTTTGTTCACGGGCGTGCCTCCTCCGGGTACTCCCCCGTCTCCTCCAAAGCTTTCTTCACATCAGAGGCGTAAACGTCGACATAATCTTCCCCCACCATCTCGGCCAAGCGGCGCATGCAATAGTCCGTGAACGGGCGCATGACTTCCCGCGAATCAGGGTCGTACCCGTGCTCCTCGGCCCACGCTCGTGGGTCTATCGGCTCGGATACCTTGATACGCACCTTGACGGGCCGGGGAATCTTCGTCCCAATCGGGTTGGCCTTGCCGGAGCCGATCATGCCAATCAACATGACCGGAGCGCCCGTCGGCATTGCGATGCGCGCTACACCGGTTCGCCCCCTGTACACGCGGCCGTCCGGGGAGCGCGTGCCCTCCGGGTAGATGCCGAAAAGGTCGCCCTTGCTCAGGACGCTCTCGGCAGCAGACTGCAGCGCGTCACCCGCATCTTTCGCCCCACGGTCCACGGGAATTTGGCCAACGGAGGAGAAGAAGAACTTCTGCACCCGGCCCGACAAACCGGGAGTCGTGAAATACTCCTTTTTCGCCGGGAACGTAATCTGCCGGCGCACGAGGAGCGGCAGGTAGAACGAGTCCAATACCGCCTGGTGGTTAGAAACGAGGATCCCGGCTCCGTGCTCCGGAATGTTTTCCGCTCCCTCGATGGTGGGGCGGTTCCACACCAGCAGCGGCGGCCCAAGGAGAATTTTGAACAGGGAGTACCACTTGTTGTTCATCGTTGCTCGCCTTCTACAGCAGTTCCCGGGCCAAATCAGCGACCCCGATCATACCCGCCCGCGATCCCAGTTCAGCGCAAAGGATCTCTGGCAGCGGGCGGTAACCGGCCCCGACGATGTTTGCTTCCATGGACCTCTGCGCGCTGAGGAGGAACAGATCCGCATCCTCGCTCACACCACCACCGAGCACAATTTGTGCCGGATCGAGTACATCCGCGACGATGGCCAGCCCACGCCCGAGCCACGTGGAAAAACTCTCCAGTGCCGCGAGGCCCAGCTGGTCGCCGTCACGCGCCGCCGCCATGATGTCGTGGCCGCTTGCACGCTTCTCGACGACCGCTCGGTACACCCCCGAATCTTTAAAACTGCCCTTGGTGGCGATATCGATCGCACAATCCACCAACGACGTCCCGGAAGCGTACCTCTCCAGGCACCCCTGCTTGCCGCATGAGCACGCACGCCCGCCTGGCACGACCGTGATGTGGCCGAACTCGGGCGCGGTACCGAACGCCCCCCGGTAGATCTCCCCGCGGTGCATGAGGGTCGCGCCGATCCCGGTGCCCACCGCGAAAAACACCCACGTGTCCAGCTCACGGCCAGCGCCGTAGCGGTACTCACCCCACGCCGCAGAGTTCGCGTCGTGCTCCAACCGCACGGGTAAGCCGAGCGCCGCCTCAAGATCCCGGCGCACCGGCTGGTCATCGCGCCACGCCAGGTGGGGCGCGAAACGTACGACTTCACACGCCGGATCCAGGAAACCGGCGACAGCAACCCCCACCGCGCCGATATCGTGCTGCGCCCGCAGCTCCCCCACCATCTCCACAATCATCTGCGTCAGCCCCTCCGCGTCGTGCGGCGTGCGGGTGCTGAGAGAGTCCACGATCGCACCGTCCCCGTCTACTACGGCAGCGCGGGCGTTTGTGCCGCCGATGTCGAAACCGACGGTCATCCGTGAGTGAGCAACCATGAAACGGCAGTCTAGTCCGCTTCCGCCTGAGCTCCGCATAGTCCAGCCAGCCGTGCCCCGAGCACCTCCCACGAGAAATGCTGCGCCACGTGCGCCCGACCGGCGAGGCCCATGCGGGTGCGCCGTTGGTCGTCGGCAAGCAGCTGCGAAATGGCCTCGGCAACCGCGTCGCTGTCGTGGCCATCCACGACTATGCCGGTCTCCGCAGTCACCGTCTCCGGGGCTCCGCCCGATCGTCCCGCGACGACAGGAACGCCGCATGCCTGGGCCTCGAGGTACACAATGCCCAACCCCTCCACGTCCAAGCCGCCGAGACGGGTGCGCGCGGGCATAGCGAAAACATCCGCGGCCGCCACAACGTCTCGCAGGCGCTCGCGCGGCACCGCACCCATGAAGATGACGCCGTCCCCGGCGATCGCCCGAAGCCGCCGCTCGTAAGGACCGGACCCAACAATAGCCAGCCGGGCGTTCCGCGCTTGCCGACGCACCTCCGGCAGCGCACGAATCAGCGCGTCCTGCCCCTTCCTGGCAACGAGGCGCGAAGAGCAGACGATCAGCGGATCGGCCCCAACGCCGAGACTTTTGCGGGTGGCCGCCCGCTCAGCAGCGGCAGCGGGCCGAAAGAACTCGGTGTCCACGCCCGACGGCAGCGCCACAAAGCGGGGATGGTCACCAAACGCCGGGCGGAGGCGGTGGAGCGTGTAGTCCGAGATGTACGTGACGGCGTCGGCGCTGCGGCCGATCGCACGCAGGATGCTGCGCCCGACAGGTAGCTTCGCCCACCCAGCCTCATGGCCGTGTGTGGAAGCGACAACGTTTGAGGCCCCTGCGCGCTTGGCGGCCGCCCCCATCAGTGCAAGAGGCGCGGCCGCACCGAACCAGACCGTGTCGATGTGGTACAGGCGGACCAGCCGCTGGAGCTCACGCACAGTCGCAGGGGTCGGCAGCATAACCCGGTGAGGCCAACGCACCACGGTGTAGGGCACGGTTTCGTCCCACTCGCCGGCCGTTAACGCATCCTGCACGGATGCGAACACGACGAGCGAATCCGGCCCCTCCCGCCGAGCCAGCTCTGCGGCGAAGTCGCGCAAATACGACTGAATCCCACCCATAGTGGGCGGGAAGTCGTTGGTGACAAGGAGCGTCCTAATAGCGCACAGCACCCTGAATCGGCATCGACGTCAGCGGCACCACCTGAACCGGAATGCCGTAGTCCGACGAGTGGACCACCATCCCGTCGCCGATGTACATGCCCACGTGCGTGACCCCAGGGTAATAGCCAATGATGTCTCCGGGCTGGAGGGCGTCCAGGGACACCGGGGTGCCGCCCGCGAGCTGCGCCTGCGACGTGCGCGGAATGCCGATACCGTTCTGCGCATACGCCCACACCATCAGACCTGAGCAGTCGAATGCGTCCGGGCCAGCTGAGCCCCAGCCGTAAGGCTTACCCAGCTGCGCCAATGCAGCCGCCACAATTCCGGAATCTACTCCCGGCAGGGAGGCCGTATCCACGGGGTGATCTTTGGTCACCCAGCGCTGCCGGTCCGCCTCATTCAAGCTATCCACCCGGCGCTCAATGTCGGCCACGCGGCGATCTAATTCCCCGCGCTCCTTCTCCAGTTTCCTGCGCTTGCCGTCGAGCTCATTTCGGGCGTGCTGGGCCTCCGCCACTGCGATGTTCGCCGTCGTGGCGCGATCAGCCGCAACTCGGTTCGCATCCTCCAGCTCAGTCAGCGCGCGCTGGGAGTTGCGCCCGAGGGCTGCGAGGTACGCGGAGCGGTCGATCGCTTCCTGCGGGGTACCGGAATCCAGCGTGGTCAGCAGCGCTTCCGATTGAGGCATGCGGTATCGGGACTGGGCGATGTCGCCGACGTTTTTTCGCTGCGCGTCGCTGACGCCGCGCAGCGTATCCAACTGGGCCTTCGCATCTGCCGCGCGGGCATTGGCCGAGCGCAGCTTCGCCTCGGAGTCCGAGATCTGATCCTCCAGACCTTTAATCTCTTCAGCTTTCGCGGTAGCTTCGTGCGAAACTGACTCCATCTCGTCGATCAACGCGTCTACATCGTCGGCCTGGGCCAGCGGAGAGAAGATGACGGCCGAGGTTGTCACGCCACCCGCCATCGCGGCAGCGATGACACGGGAGCGGTTGGAGCGGATCGAGTGCTTGCCCACGTGGAAACCCCTTCAGATACGGGAAAGAACGAACAAACTATAGCTGCTGCGGAGGCCGTCGCAAAGCAAAATGCCCGAGCTGTGATTTGTGTGAATACTGAGGCTTACGGGGTTAAGCGCCCAAAAGAATTGCCCCGCATCGCCGAGGCGAAGCGGGGCACTGAGACTTCAGAACTTAGAAGCGAACCACGGAGTGGATCGGCATCATGTTCAGGCTACGGTAGCCCACCGGGATACCAGAGTTCAGCGCGTCGATGATCTGGCCGTTGCCAGCGTAAATAGCAACGTGGGAGGCGCCGCCGTAGTAGACGACGATGTCGCCCGGCTGAATGTCACTGAGAGCAACCTGCTGGCCGGCGGATGCCTGCGCCTGGGAGGTGCGGGGAATGGACTTGCCAACCTGGGCGTACACCCACGAGGTGAAACCGGAGCAGTCGAAAGCGTTCGGGCCTGCGGCGCCGTACACGTACGGGGAGCCAACCTTGGACTGCGCGATAGACACGATGCGCTCGCCAATGGAGGGTTGCGGAGCCGGGGCAGGCGCCTGGACCGGTGCGGCGTAGGTCTGCTGGACCGGGGCCGGCGCAGCCGGGCGCACCTGCTGCTCCACGTTAGCCAGGAACTGGCTAAATCCCGGGACGTTGGCCACACCCGGCATCGCCTTCACAGTGGCGATAGCGTTCTGAATGTTGCCGCCGGTGGACTGACCCGCCACGGAGGGGATCCAAGCCTCAATGCCCGGGATGTCGGCGATTCCCGGAACGTTTTCGATACCCGGAACCTGAACGGAAACCGGTGTGTTGGGAACACGAACCTCAGCTGCGGAGGCGGCTGCCGGCGCTACCAGTGCAGCGCCTGCGGCGATTGCGGCGGTTGCCGCTGCTGCGCGCGCTGCGGTGTTTTCCTGGCGACGGTGCTTTGCCACGATAGTTTTCTCCATATCTTCTCTTCGCCAACCGGGTTAGCTGTCGGGCGGGGTGTTGAGAAAAGGCCCTGCGCCCCACGGGAGCTTTGGCCCCACTGCGGTTCCCCAGTCCCCGTTTCAGCGATCCGCGGGTGCGAAACGCCGTTTCGGGTAACGGCTCATATGTTCTTTTCGGTACATGCTGCCAACGGTTGTTGTCGCAATGTCTCGATCAGGTTACGAAACGGCAACAAGGCTGTCCACCCGCCACTCCGTTACACAACCGTTACCAAGAGAACTCCACCACTTTCGGGCACGTTCGCCCTCAAGAACTGCGCCGCTAAATCCGTGTCCAGCGGCCGCAGATATACGTCCTGAACTGGGAAATTAGTACCAGAATACGCAACGACAAACGGGCCGCCAGTTTTAGACACAACCACACATAAATTCGCTCTGTGCCCTTGATCACACAGGCTTGTTTACGGGTTAAGGGTCAAAATGTGTGTCCGGATTCGTCGATTTGTTTGGGATGATCAGG